>Ga0256407_10000377_pt1 | contig 109481 bp, 88 predicted proteins | sample RumenRJG_04DNA_FD_193489 | JGI IMG/M metagenome (GOLD analysis project Ga0256407, IMG submission 193489) | Bovine rumen microbial communities from Lethbridge, Alberta, Canada - RJG_04 | ecosystem: Host-associated > Mammals > Digestive system > Stomach > Rumen | place: Canada: Alberta... | reverse complement strand
GCCGACTTCTTCAAGATTTCCCGCATTTCCTTCGGCTATGATTTCAAGCGTCTCTATTCGAAACTGCCCGTACAGAAGTGTCGTCTCTATGTATCTCTCAGTAATTTCATCACGTTCACTGGCTACTCTGGTATGGATCCTGAGGTTGGCTTCGGTAACGGAAATAGCTGGGCATCTGGTATCGACTGTGGATATTATCCTTCGTCACGTGCCTTCCAGGTGGGTCTGAACGTTAACTTTTAAGAACTGATAATTCATGAAGATTATGAAAAAGAATCTGTTATATATGATCTGCGCTTTATGCGTAGTCTTTGGATTGTGTGCCTGTGAAGATTTCCTCGACACAGACAACCTTACGAAGAAGGATACCTCGAATTTCCCGATCAGCGAGAGTGATGCCGTTCAGATGGTAAATGGCATTTATGCCGCCATGAACCGAAATCTGGCCGACCCCGAGGAAGATCCTTTCTTTATCTTTGACATCGCATCAGACGATCGTCTGGGCGGTGGTAGCCAGAGTAACATTGGTGCCCAGGGCGTTGACCGTCTGATGAACGCTTATCTTGACTGGATGAAACCCCTCTGGAAGCAGCGCTATGCTGGTATCAACCGTGCCAACAATGCCTTGGAAACCATCGATAATGTGAAGGAATGGTCTTCAGGTGATAAGAAGAACCAGCTGCTTTGCGAAACCTATTTCCTTCGCGCCTTCTATTATTTCAACCTGGCTCAGGTATTTAATGGTGTACCTCTGGTATTGTCAACAGAGCCCCAGAATCTGCCAAGAGCTACAGCGGATGAGGTATATGCACAAATTGCTTCCGACCTGAAAGCTTCCATCGAGACAGGGCCGTCAACCAAGTATCCTAACTTTGGCATTGGACGTGTTTCCAAATGGGCTGCCGAGGGTATGATGGCTCGTGTGTGGTTGTTCTATACCGGTTTCTATCAGAAATCTGAACTGCCCCTCGCTGAGGGAGGAAGCATCTCCAAGGCTCAGGTCGTATCATGGCTCGAGGATTGTATCCAGAACAGTGGCTACGGACTTGTCAGCGACCAGCGTAACCTCTGGCCTTATACCAACCCCTACACTGCCAAGGACTACCCCTATGCCCATGAAAATGGTTTGAACTGGGAGACCGACGAGAACATCGAGAGCATGTTTGCCGTTAAGATGTCGAATGTTCCCGGTTGGAGTGCCGACGGTCTGCTGCGTCACAATCGTATTGTGGAGTTCTACAACCCGCGTAAGACCACCGAGGCAGCCTTCCCGTTCTCTGTACAGGGCTATTCCAACGGTCCCGTGTGCTGGAAGTTGTGGACCGATTGGGCTGAAGATCCCGATTACGCTGGCGACTACCGTCGTGTAGGCTCTATCTGCAAGCGTGCCGATGAGATTCCCAATTATAAAGGCGACCCTGCCAAAGAAGTGGAGAATACCGACCTGCTGGCCAAGAAATACATCGGCTGTGAGGCTTGGAATGAAGACCACAGCGGCCGCTATCTGAGCTACGGCTACTACTATGGTAGTGAGAACAACCGTCAGACCGGTTTGACCCAGTCGCTCGTATGGCTGCGCTTTGCAGATGTGCTCTTGATGCACGCTGAGCTCACCGATGGCAAGACAGTCTATAATGGCAAGAGCGGCCTGAATGCCGTCCGTCAACGTGCCAATCTGCCTGATATTGCCTATAGCCTGTCCAGCCTGAAGAAAGAGCGCCGTTACGAGCTCTGCTTCGAGGCTCTGCGCTGGAATGACCTCCGCCGTTGGGGAGATGTTTCCGAGAAGGTGAAGAACCAGGTGGGCAATCCCATCCTCAATCAGGGTATTCCCGGAGAATATGCCTTTACCAACGACTTCATGAAGCGCTATGCTGACACTGGCGGCGGATTCTTCAAGATCCCCGAGGATCAGGTGACTTTGTCGGAAGGCGTATTGGAGCAGAACCCCGGTTGGGGAGACGGCACCAACTGGGTGAAGGGAGACCTGCCCTACAAATTCAAATAGCCTATCCTTTCAATGCTATGAAACCACAAGGGGGTCGCGAAAAGCGACCCCCCCTTTCTTCTATTCCGCTATGAAAAAAAGATTTGTGGGTGGAAGGCAACTATTGATTGACAGGTTGCTTCATGAGATTCTCCAACTCCGAATCGGGTTTCTCGAATATTTCTTCGGGCTTGTAAAATTTAGTCGGCATGGTTGCAAAGACCTTGTTGTTGTAGAGGAAAACAAAGTCGTAGAAGCCTGGCTCAACCTCTTCGGGATGAAGATAGAAGGAGCCCCAATGAGCGTCTTCTTCTGCCTCAGGATCTTTGTTCAATTCGCACTCTTGAATATAACCAGGGGTTTTGTCGCTCAAAGTGTTTTTCTGGTAAGAACCTTGGTCGGCATTGTGCTTGAAAACCATCACCTTGATGCCTGTCTTTGCGTTTGATTGTGGATGAAACTCTATCCATTCGTTCAATTCAAAAACAGAGCGGATACCTTCTGTGGCGTAGGGCTTGTGGTTGAAATCACCGGTGCCGCAACGGTCGCCGAATAGGCTCAGGCCTGTCATGACGGGCTTTTCTCCCTCCTTGAGGTTGACGAAATAGAGTTTGCCAAGTACCGTAGAATCTTGAACTTGAACTTGCGCAATGTTGGCTTTTACATCATTTGCACCATTTGTTCCATTCTTGCAGTTTACTGTTGAAAACAGGGCAAGAACTGCGATAATTGATAAAGCGATTCTTTTCATAACCTTCTTTCCGCAACACTATTGTTTTTTGTGGTTTTAATGTCCTGGGCAACAAAGAGTTGCCAGTGGTTTTGCCATGCCAGATATTTCACTTGTCTTAGTGCTGCGATTAGAAAACAAGCTTCACTCTGATACAGCATGGCAAAGGTACAAATAAAATCAGAGAAATCCATACATTTGATGGTTTTTTCTACCTTTCCCTCCGCAAATAGAAGAAGATTGCACAATTGCATATTGCATACGTTTTTTTTCAGGCGAGAAGAATTTGTAGGTTAATAAAGATTAATTATTTTATATAAATAATTGATTATTAATAATATATATAATATATACTATATATATACTTTAATCATTCTCTCCTCCTTAATAAAAAATTGAATGCAATATGCAATTTTGCAATCTAACTCGTTTTCGGTGCGCTTTTGCTAAATGACATGTCTTGCTTCCAATGGGTGGAAAGGTTGCTTCCAAAGTCTGGAAAGGATGCTTCCATTGGTTGGAAACGAGGCTTCCAATGAGCGGAAGTGATACGCTCAAAAACAAAGCGGAAACCCCGAGGGGTTCCCGCTGATTAGATAATAGGTCGTAAAATGATTTATTTATTCTTCAGGATGTCCTTGATGTCAGCCAGCAGCTCTTCAGTGGTAGGACCTGCGGGAGCCTCGGGAGCGGGCTCTTCCTGCTTCTTCAGCTTGTTCATGGCCTTGATCATGCAGAAGATACACAGGGCGATGATGAGGAAGTCAATGATGTTCTGGATGAATGTACCGTATTTGACGGTAGCGTCACCCACTTTGGCAACCAGACCGTTGAAGTCAACACCACCGGTAAGCATACCGATGATTGGCATCAGCACATCGTCAACCAATGAAGTAACGATTTTACCGAAAGCACCGCCGATGATTACACCGACTGCCATGTCCATTACATTGCCCTTCATGGCAAATTCCTTGAATTCTTTAACAAATCCCATAGTTTTAAATTTTTAAATTAATAATATGTTAACGCTTCTTTTTCTTTGGTTTTGTAATCTTCAAGTTGCAATCTTGAATTGCAGTTTTGGTTTTTTATTTTTGAACCTTAATCTTAAATACTTTTTAATATAATTAAGATTGTATTCGAGTGCAAATATAGAAAAAATATTGTAACTTTGCACGCGAAAAAAGAAAAAAGTGCTTTATGGGGGCAATTTTTTTACAAATAAATGCGAAAAGCCCCTCTTGGCAGGCAAAAAGGTATGTAATTGAGGATTTTATTTTAACCCTTTTAATATAATTAAAAAATGACAAAAGTAGCTATTAACGGTTTCGGCCGTATTGGTCGCCTCGCTTTCCGTCAGATGTTCGAGGCTGAAGGTTATGAAGTAGTAGCAATCAACGACTTGACAAGCCCCAAGATGCTTGCTCACCTGCTGAAGTATGACACCGCTCAGGGTGGTTTCTGTGGCAAGATTGGTGAGAACAAGCACACTGTTGACTGCACAGACAACTCTATCATCGTTGACGGTAAGGAGATTACCATCTATGCTGTTCCCAACGCCGCTGAACTGCCTTGGGGAGAACTCGACGTTGACGTTGTTCTGGAGTGCACAGGTTTCTACACTTCTAAGGAGAAGGCTTCTGCTCACATCAAGGCTGGTGCCAAGAAGGTTGTGATCTCTGCTCCTGCTGGCAACGACCTGCCCACCATCGTTTACAACGTGAACCACAAGACTTTGACTCCTGCCGACACTGTTATCTCTGCTGCTTCTTGCACCACTAACTGTCTGGCTCCTATGACCAAGGCTCTGAACGATTTCGCTGCTATCCAGAGCGGTATCATGACAACCGTACACGCTTACACTGGCGACCAGATGATTCTCGATGGTCCTCAGCGCAAGGGTGATGTTCAGCGTGCCCGTGCCGGTGCCCAGAACATCGTTCCTAACTCAACCGGTGCTGCCAAGGCTATCGGTCTGGTTATCCCCGAGCTGAACGGTAAGCTGATCGGTGCTGCCCAGCGTGTTCCCACTCCTACAGGTTCTACCACTATCCTGCACGCTGTTGTGAAGGGTGAGGTTACTGTTGAGGACATCAACGCTGCCATGAAGGCTGCTGCCAACGAGAGCTTCGGCTACACTGAGGAGAAGCTGGTTTCCAGCGACATCATCGGTATGAAGTTCGGTTCACTCTTCGATGCTAACCAGACCATGGTAAGCAAGATCGGTGACGGCAACTCTCTCGTTCAGGTTGTTGCTTGGTACGACAATGAGAACTCTTACACTTCTCAGATGGTTCGCACCATTAAGTACCTCGCTGAGCTCAAATAAGAGTTGACGCAATTAAAAATATTAGCCGTCCGATTTTGTCGGACGGCTTTTTTTGTGTATCTTTGCCCCGACTGTGATGAAGTGGATGAGTACTAATCTGAATATCAATATATAAAATAAGGTGTATATATGAGAAAAATGTCTTTGTTAATCATGATGCTGCTGGCCGTGCTGACGGCACAGGCACAGTTTGATGCCAGTTCTGACCCCAGTTTCGAACGTACTCCGCTCTCCGTGATTCAGGATGGATGGAAGACGAAGGTGATTACCGATGTGCCTACAGCCGGTATCGGTATCATGCTGGAACGTTTCGATATGACATGGCCTACGGGAGCCGTGGGTGATGTCTGTCAGGTGATGCAGACCGGCGTGGCAAAGAAAGTGCTCGATAAGAATGATGGCTATACCGTGGAGGTGGACGCCCAGAACGGCTATGTGGAGTCGTATAATGAAGGCAGCGACCGTCAGACCATGTCGGCCTGTGTATGGCGCCGTACGAATGGTCACCGGCTCTTTGCCGTTGTCATCTCACAGCCCGTCGATCCGGAAATAGAACTGGTCTGTTTCTACGACTATGACCCGCAGAAACATATCCTCACGCCCGAGCCAGACATTCTGGACCAGATCCAGCCGTTGTTCCCTACGGCTTATATGAACTTCGTACTTCCCAGGGTGGGAAAGGATTTGATTGTTTCCGAATACAGCAGCGGCGATACATATAAGAGAATCTACAAGTGGAATGGTATGTTGCCTGTTTATGACCGGACGGAAAGGGAGTCGATGGGACTGGACGACACCGAAATGATGAACGCCGCAGGCCCTTCAATGTCGTTCCCCGTCAAGTTCAGTGGTGCCAAGCCCGGCATCAGCGACTTTGTCACGGCCATTCTCTCACAGGAAGAACTCTGTGACTCACAGATCAATGTGGCTGCCAATTGGAACAAACGCCGTTCTGGAAAAAAACTGGCGAATGGAGTATCGATTGTCGTGGATGAACGCAATGGCTACTTCCGCTTTGAGATGGCATCTGGTTCTTCGGAGGTCTGCTATACAGAATACTGCTATTGGAACTGTTCTGATGGCAAGCACAAACTCGTGGCCGAAAACACGGGAGTGGTCATCAACGGCAAATATGAGAATACCGAATGTACCGGCCTGATGTTCTACCTCTATGACAATGAGACCCGCGAGCTGACCTACACTTCGCCCTACGATATGGGTGCCGGCATTCAGGTGAATCCCGTCGTCAGCTATTCTCTGCCCCGTACGGGCAAGGACATCATGGCCGACATCAATGACGAGAAACATGTCGTGAAGATTCGCATGAAGTGGAACGGCATGAAATTTGACCAGGAACAAGTAACGAAATAATTAAGCCAGATGAAGAAGTGGATAGGAATCACGTTGTTGCTGGCGGTGCTGTCAGTGGCCGTGGGTGCTCAGGCTCAAGGAGTCGGGAAGTACAAGCGAAATGACTTTTCGTTCAAGAGCACGAAGGTGAAGAATGCCGAGGGTGAGCTGACCCATGTGAAAGTGGGGGCCTACGTAGGCAATAAACTCGTTGACGAGTTCACTATCGAACTTGGCGGTGTGCCGATGGAAACCACAGCCGATGCCGTGGGAACGATCAGTGAGACTGATCTCAACAATGACGGTATTCCCGACGTGAACATCTATCTTGGATATTATGGCGGACATCCCAACGATGTCTATTATGAGGCTTTGATATGGGATTCTGAACTCGGGCGCTTTCTGCAGGCTGACGGCTATAAGGAACTGGCGGAGCCGATGGTTGATGACCAGACTCATCTGATCTATACCAATCTTCGGGACGGCCCTGAGAAGCGGGTTATGGACTATTATGGATGGCAGCGCAACAAGATACGGCATCTGCGTTCGGAGACTTTTGCAATTGAAGACGGCGGCTCCACGGATTTCAGCGGTCTGCTCGACTTTCCTTGTTCCCGGATTGATGCCAAGCTCGACGGACGCATTCCGGTCATCATCGTTTTCCAGGAGAATAATGACGACAATGCGGCAGGTTACATCTATTACCCAAAGGCCAAGAACCCCGCGCCTATCATGGTGGCTGGCTATGTAACACATGGGAAGGACGGTGACTTTTATTCCCTCAACGAGTATCAGGCAGACGGTATCATCACGGGCACTATCGTGCTCCAGCAACAGTTGGTTGACGGATGGGACCATCAGGTGACGGGTACATGGACGAATCCCAAGACTCAGAAGGAACTGAAGTTGGCGGACGTGAAGTTCAGTCGAGAGATGCCAGATTGGTTCAATAAGTCGCTCCTTGCCCCGGAAGATCCCGGCAATATTGGCCGTGAGTATTCCTTCCAGCGTTGGCGCCAGGGTTATGATGCCTATATGGGCGGTCATATCACTTTTCGGGCCGCAGGTAAGAACAAGGTGTATTTCGAATGCTGCAATGTGATAAACAACATCGCAGAGGGCAGGAGTGATGACGGACGTCCGGCTGTGCTCAATGGCAACAGGTTCGAATACCGTGAGGTCAACGAGTGTCATTACGGTTTCAGCGCCACATTCTTCCCCAGGTTCGTCATACTGAAAACCATCACCGACTATGAGACGCTCGGTTGCTTCGGGGCTCATTCCGCCTTTGACGGTGTATATATCAAAATCAAACAGTAATTATTATGAAGAAACTGATGTTCTTGGCCATTTGCCTGATGGCAATGATGATGGGCTGTAAGCAGAAGGGACAGAAGTCTCCTGAAAACAGTAAGGATTCGGTGACTGCTGTCATCGACAGTATCATTGAGGAGAACGACACGACGCCGCTGCCCATGTTCCTCGTTGGCAACGACGGGGAGTATATGCAGATGCTCTATTGGACTAATTTCGAAGAGCCCAAGAAGAGTGGTGACGATGATGAATTCTTCGAAACTTACCATAAAAGATGGGAGTTGCAGGAGATGTTCCGTCGTAACGCAGCACAGTATACCAACCTGCTTTGTGGTGACAAGATTATTAAGGTGAAGTTCGTTGATGAGGTACAGAAGGATCCTGACGGCAATACCCCAAGTGTCGGTGAGATTCACAGCCGCGAGGGTATCCCGTCTCTCTGTGCTCGCTATGATTATGCTAACCCGAAGGAAAAGCCCCATAAGCAATCGCTGATAGACAGTTGGGGACTAGTCGTCTGCACCGATAGTTATCTAGCTTCACGCAAGCGTCTGGACATTCAGCACTTACAGGCAGACGACTACAGTTATACTACGAAACTCCCTGCAGATATTGTTCAGAAACTTGAAGCACAATACGGCATGAAGGCGGAAAGCGCCGTCAAGACCTGTGTTATCGACGGCCGTTACACGATGGGAGCCGTCCAGTTCAAGGGTGAATACAAGAATGCCCCAAAGGACAAATATGATCCTGATCGCAAATTTGCTCTCGCCCTCGAGGTGTTGATCGATAGCGGAAAGGTTTACATCCTTGAGCAGTTAGGCTATTTCGATCCCCAATATGGAAGTTCGTGGAATGCTGACGCAGATGGCTATTTCCCCAATGACATCACCGCAGCTTTCGAGGGACCGAAGGGATTGGAGCTCTGTTATACCCACAGTGCCCCGGAGAGTTTCTGTATTGGCATGCTTTTCCCCAGAGAGGGTAAACTTGTCGAGATGGAATACGAGTGCTACCATTCGTTGGTTGATGAGGAAATCCCCGTTTGGAAGAAAGACCTTGCCGAGATGGACAAGATATATCATGCCGACGAGATGGGTGATAGGAATGTGGCGCTTGTCAAGTGGGCCCATTGCTACATCGATAACGATAACGAGTGGATATGGATGCGTGACATGGAGAACAAGAATGGAGCATTCTTCATCAGGAAAGATGGCAAGTTCCAGTTGATGGCTGTCGAGAATCCACGCTTTCGTCCCCTGAAATGCTATAAGGATGGCATTAGCTATCTGAAGTTGGCAGGTCCTGCCGGCGGTCCATCGTGGCAGCGGGAGATTCACGCCTTCAAGAATGGTAAGCGCATTTGGAAACTCAATGTGCTTGAAGTAGAGGGCAAAATAGACGAATGTTCGCTTAACGACAAGGATATCTCCAATGAGGAGGGAAAGGCTTATCTGGATATGGTTCCCGAGGGAGAGGAGATTACCGCTTTCTTTAAGGAAATAAATCCCAAGGAATGATTGTCCACATTCTCCCAAGAGGGAGTGGTGTGAGAAAAACAAGGTGTTCCCTATTGCGGAATGGCATTTTTTTAGTATTTTTGCCGCCAAATGCAGAGACTGATAACGATATTGGGCCCCACGGCAAGTGGAAAGACCGAACTGGCAGCACACTTAGCCGCCACAATGGACGGCGAGGTTATCTCGGCGGACTCGAGGCAGGTGTATCGCCGGATGGACATCGGCACAGGCAAAGACCTGGCCGACTACTCCGTGGGCGGGAAGCTAGTGCCATATCACCTGATTGACATCTGTGAGCCGGGCACGAAATACAACCTGTTCCAATATCAACAGGACTTTCTGAAAGCCTACGAGGATATTTCCGCCAGAGACCGCCAGCCGATACTCTGCGGTGGCACGGGGCTCTATATTGAGTCGGTGCTGAAGGGATATGCGTTATCGCCAGTTCCCCAGAATCCTACCCTTCGGGCTGACTTGGAAGGGAAATCGCTGGAAGAACTCACTGCGATTCTTACCAGCCTGAAGCAGCAAACGGGTACGACTATGCACAATACTACCGATGTGGATACTGCGCAAAGAGCAATACGTGCCATTGAGATTGAGGAGTACAACCTACATACGCCGATGCCTAAACGTCAGTTTCCGCAGATTCCCTATATTATTATAGGTGTAAACATTGACCGTGAACACCGTCGCGAGAAAATAACCCGACGGCTGAAGGCAAGGCTCGACGAGGGGATGGTGGAGGAAATCAGAGGGCTGCTCGATAGTGGCATTGCCGCAGAAGACCTGACTTACTACGGTCTTGAGTACAAATATGTGACGGAGTACGTTATAGGTAAGACATCCTATGAAGAGATGTACCGTGGTCTGGAAATAGCCATCCACCAGTTTGCCAAGCGGCAGATGACGTGGTTCCGCGGTATGGAGCGAAGGGGCTTCACCATTCACTGGATTGATGCCCTGCAACCGATGGAAGAGAAGGTTGGGAAAATTCTTCAAATTATGAAACTTGAAACCTGAGTATATGGAACAAAACAGATGGGGTGTGCTTTACTGCCCGAAACACGGATTAGTCTCTCCGCGCAAGAGATGGGAGAAGATAGAGAAATGCCTGAAGGAAAATGACATTCTCTACGATTTCATACAGAGTGAGAACTCTGCCAGCGTAGAGCGGTTGGTGAATATGATGATCAACAATGGCTATAAGACCTTGGTGATCATCGGGGGCGACTCTGCACTCAACGATGCCGTGAACTGTCTGATGCAGGCAGGAAAGGAAATAAGGGAAAGCATTTCCCTGGGTGTGATTCCCAATGGTGTGATGAATGATTTCGCGCGCTACTGGGGATTTAAGGAAGGTGAATTGGAGCAGACTGTTGACTGGTTGAAAAAGGGGCGTGTACGTGCCGTTGACCTGGGGTGTATTCGCTATACCAACAAGCTAGGGGAACGTTGTCACCGCTATTTCCTCAATTGCGTCAATATAGGGCTCATTGCTTCCATTATGAATCTGCGCCGTCAGACGCGCCGTGTGCTGGGTAGCCGGACACTTTCCTTCGTGGCTTCATTTCTGCTGATGATTTTCCAAAGGATGGAATATAAGATGGACATCAAGATCAATGCCGACCGGATTAAGCGCAAGGTAATGACGGTTTGTGTGGGTAGCGCCAGAGGCTATGGGCAGACTCCGAATGCCGTACCCTATAACGGTATGCTGGATGTCTCTGTGGTGTATCATCCGGAGGTGACGCAACTCTTTGAGGGGTTCTATCTTTTCTTGCGTGGGAAGTTCCTGAACCATCACAGCGTGCATCCCTACCGCACAACGGAGATTGAAATCAATGAGGCCCAACGTGCTTTAATAGGTATTGACGGACGATTGATGAACACCCCGGAGGGACCGTTCAAGATAAGCATTGAACAGGAGGTTATAAATTTCATTATTCCAGAGTGATAAAAGAAAAAGGTTAGAGATTTGCTCTAACCTTTTTTTGAGATGTCCTCCAACTCTTCTATATTTATCAGTTTTATCTTTCTTCCGTCAATGGCAATCAGTTTCTCATTGGCGAAAGTGGAGAGTGTTCGGATCGCATTGCTGGTTGTCATGTTCGACATGTTAGCCAGATCCTCACGGCTCAGATAGATGCTCAGGGTGCAATCGTCTTCTTCCAGTCCGTAGCTGTCAAGGAGGAAAAGCAGGGCTTCCGCCAATCGGCCACGGATATGTTTCTGGGTGAGGTTGATGGTTCGGTCGTCTGATTGTCCGAGTTCCACAGCCAGATGTTGGAGGATGAACTGACAGACATTGAAGTTGCGCTTCATGAGTTCCACGATGATGTCCATGGGGACGAATGCCACCATGCTTGCTTCAAAAGCCATGGCTGTGGTCTTGTAGTCCTCCTTGGCAAAATAGGCGCGGTATCCGAAGATGCCGATGGGTTTGATGACGCGTACGATCTGATTTCGTCCGCTGACTCCATCCTTGAAAATTTTTACCTTGCCTTGAATGAGGAACATCATTTTGCCGGGGCGGTCAAGTTCATTGTAGATAACCTCATTCTTGCGAAACTGTTCTACGGTGATATCCTGAGCAAGTAATGCCTGCTCTTTTTCATCAAGTGGCGACCAGTAGTCGCATATTTTTTTGATGATTTCCTCCTTTTTCGAATCCTTAACTACAATCATTGTTATTCCCTTAATCCAATTAAGCCATACCTTAAATGCGGTTGCAAAGTTAATAAAAATAGTTGAATTGAGTAAATTTTTCGACATATTTTGTATTGTACAACATAAAAATAGTTGTTTTTCCGAAAATTGTTGTCTTTTATTTTGTGCTCCCGAAGAATTTTATTATCTTTGAACTCACTAATAATCTTTGAAAATTTAAACATACAAACCTTAATAGATTAACTATGAGTTATCTGCGATTCGAAAAGGCTCTGATGACGAACCTGGAGGAAGCATTACCGCGGGAGTTGTTGCGTACCAACCGCTCTGGCGCCTACTCATGTTCCACGATTGTTGACTGTAATACGCGTAAGTATCATGGATTACTCGTTGTACCCGTTCCCGAACTGGATGACGAGAATCACGTGTTGCTTTCATCGCTTGATGTAACAGTCATCCAGCATGGGGCAGAGTTTAATCTTGGCCTCCACAAATATCAGGGCAACAACTTTAGCCCCAAAGGTCACAAGTACATTCGAGAGTTTGACTGTGACAAAGTTCCAACCACCCTCTATCGTGTGGGTGGTGTAATCCTTAAGAAAGAGGTGGTATTCCAGCACTATGAGGACCGTATCCTCATCCGCTATACGCTTGAAGATGCCCATTCGGCAACCACGCTCCGCTTCCGCCCGTTCTTGGCATTCCGAAGTGTACGTCAGTTTACGCACGAGAACGGTACGGCCAGCCGTGAGTATCATGAGGTGGACAACGGTATCAAGACCTGTATGTATGCCGGATATCCTGATCTGTACATGCAGTTCTCGAAGAAGAATGAATTCCATTTCGTACCTGACTGGTATCGTGGCGTAGAGTATCCTAAGGAGCAGGAGCGCGGCTATGCTTCCAACGAGGATCTCTATGTGCCCGGTTATTTTGAGATGGACATCAAGAAAGGCGAGAGCATCGTCTTTGCCGCTTCTACCAGTGAGATTAAGACCGGCGGCCTGAAAGCCCTCTTCACCAAGGAGGTGGAAGAGCGTGCTCCCCGTGATAATTTCTTCCATTGTCTGGTTAATGCAGCCCATCAGTTCCACAAGCGTGAAAGTAATGACGAGCGCTATCTGCTGGCTGGCTTCCCATGGTTTAAGTGTCGTGCCCGCGATACTTTCATCGCATTGCCGGGTCTTACCCTCGCCATCGAGGAGCAAGACTATTTCGAGCTGGTGATGAAGACTGCTGGGCGTGAACTTCGTAATTTTATGAAGGGTAAGCCCGTAAAGATGATTACGGAAATGGAAATGCCAGATGTTCCCCTCTGGGCCATCTGGGCTGTGCAACAGTATGCCAAGGAGGCCGGTGAGCAGAAAGCCTTCAAGAAATACGGCAAACTGGTCACAGACATTGTGAAGTTTATCGAAGACGGCAATCATCCAAACCTCTTCCTGGAAGAGAACGGACTTGTACGCATAGAAGGACGTGAGAAGGCCATGACCTGGATGAACTCTACGGCTAACGGTCGTCCTGTGGTTCCGCGCACAGGCTTTGTCGTGGAGATGAATGCCCTTTGGTACAACGCCTTGAAGTTCTGTGCCAAGTTGGCTAATTTCAATAAGGATGAAAAGGCTGCCGAACATCTCGAAAGCATGGCTGCCAAGACGAAGGAGTCATTTGTAGCAACCTTCCTCAATGACTATGGCTATCTCTATGATTATGTGGATGGCAATATGATTGACTGGAGTGTCCGTCCGAATATGATTTTTGCCGTGGCGCTTGATTATTCTCCGTTGGCACAGGACCAGAAGAAGTCGGTGCTCGATATATGCACGCGAGAACTGCTTACGCCTAAGGGACTCCGTTCACTCTCTCCGAAGAGTGGTGGCTACAACCCGATGTATGTGGGACCGCAGACGCAGCGTGATTATGCCTATCATCAGGGAACAGCTTGGCCATGGCTCGGTGGCTTCTATATGGAGGCTTGCCTGAAACTCTATAAGCGTACCCGTCTGAGTTTCGTGGAGCGTCAGATGGTGGGTTATGAGGACGAGATGATGTTCAACTGTCTCGGAACCATTCCTGAAATGTCTGATGGAAACCCGCCGTTCCGTGCTCGTGGCGGAATGTCATTTGCCATGAATGTGGCGGAGATTCTGCGCACGCTGAATATGTTGGAGAAATATACCTATAACCGATAATTCTGGAGGACTGCTATATGAAAGTTTTAATGTTTGGATGGGAGTATCCTCCTCATGTGTTTGGTGGTCTTGCTACTGCCAACTATGGTATTTCTGAAGGTCTGAAGGCTCAGGGTGACATCGAGATTGCACTCTGTCTGCCGCATCCTTTCGGAGATGAAGAGACGCATGCCGCCCGCATCATTGCCATGAATGCGGTGCCTATTGCCTACCGTGATGTTGACTACGATTATGTGAAGAATCGCGTGGGTAACATCATGGATCCTGATTACTATTACAAACTTCGTGAGCATATCTATGCCGACTTCAACTATATGCACGTCAATGATCTGGGTGCTATGGAGTTTGCAGGTGGTTATCCCAGCAACCTGCATGATGAGATCAACAACTATTCGGTGATTGCCGGTGTTGTGGCTCGTACGGAAGAGTTCGATATCATTCATGCTCATGACTGGCTGACCTATCCTGCCGGAATCCATGCCAAGAATGTGAGTGGAAAGCCTCTCTGCATCCATGTGCATGCTACTGATTTTGACCGTTCCCGCGGTAAGGTGAATCCTACCGTCTATGGTATCGAGAAGGACGGTATGGACAATGCCGACTGCATCATGTGCGTTTCGGAGCTCACCCGTCAGACGGTTATTAACCACTACCATCAGGATCCCCGCAAGTGTTTCACGGTTCACAATGCTGTGTATCCCCTCAAGCAGGAACTTCAAGACATACCTCGTCCTGACCATACTGGCAAGGAGAAGGTGGTCACCTTCCTGGGCCGTATCACTATGCAGAAAGGTCCCGAGTATTTCGTTGAGGCTGCCAATATGGTGTATCATCGTACGCGCAACGTTCGTTTCTGCTTTGCCGGAAGCGGTGATATGATGGAAGCCATGATTAATCTCGCTGCTGAGCGTGGAATTGCCGACCGCTTCCACTTCCCTGGATTCATGCGTGGCAAGCAGGTTTATGAGTGTCTGAAGGCTTCCGACGTCTATGTGATGCCTTCCGTTTCAGAGCCTTTTGGTATTTCTCCACTGGAGGCCATGCAATGCGGAACGCCTAGCATCATCTCCAAGCAGAGTGGCTGTGCTGAAATTCTGACCAACTGTATCAAGGTGGACTATTGGGATATTCATGCACTTGCCGATGCTATGTATAGCATCTGTACCAACGAAAGCCTCTTCACCTATCTCAAAGAGGAAGGTAAGAAGGAAGTTGACCAGATTACATGGGTGAAGGTAGGAACATGGATTCGTGAACTCTATATGCGCACCCTGGGTTGGGTTTAATAGTTAAAAAGTAAAAAGGTAAAAAAGTAAATAGCAATGAAAACAATTTGTTTATATTTTGAGATACATCAGATTATTCATCTCAAGCGTTACCGTTTCTTTGACATCGGTACCGATCATTATTATTATGATGACTATGAGAATGAACGTTCCATCACCGATATCGCAGAGCGTTCCTATATGCCTGCTTTGAACACCCTGCAGCAGATGATCCAGGAGAACGGCAAATTCTTCAAAGTAGCCTTCTCTCTTTCAGGAACAGGTATCGAGCAGTTGGAGATGCATGCACCTCAGGTGTTGGAAAAACTACAGGAACTCAACCAGACCGGTTGTGTGGAATTCCTTGCTGAACCTTACAGCCATGGCCTTTCTTCATTGGCAAACGAAGAGTGCTTCGCTGCTGATGTGAAGAAGCAGGTGAAGAAGATAGAAGAATATTTTGGCAAGAAGCCTACCGTGCTTCGAAATTCTTCTCTCATCTATAGCGACGATATCGGTGCTCAAGCTGCAGCCTTGGGCTTCAAGGGTATGCTCACTGAGGGAGCCAAGCATGTGCTCGGCTGGAAGTCACCGCATTATGTTTATAATTGCTCCCTTGCTCCATCACTGAAACTCTTGCTTCGTGATGTGGAACTATCCGATGATATCTCCCTGCGCTTCAACAACCCTGATTGGGATGGTTATCCCTTGTTTGCCGATGCCTATATCAACCGCATCGCACAGTTGCCAGAGGAAGAGCAGATCATCAATATCTTCATGGAACTCTCCGCCCTTGGTATCGCACAGCCGCTTAGCAGCAATATCCTTGACTTTATCCATGCATTGCCTGCATGTGCCAAGGAGAAGGGTATCACCTTCTCTACACCGTCAGAGATTTTCGCCAAGATGAAGAGTGTTGACAATCTCTATGTACCCGACACCCTCTCATGGGTAGATGAGGAACGCGATGTAAGTTGCTGGCTGGGTAATAATATGCAACGTGAGGCCTTCAATAAGCTCTATAGCGTGGCTGACCGCGTTCGCATCGCCAATGATCCTCGTATCAATCAGGATTGGGACTATCTGCAGGCTAGTAATAACTTCCGCTTCATGACCACCAAACCCTCCAACGTTGGTCTTGACCGTGGCATCTACAGTTCACCCTTCGATGCCTTCACCAACTATATGAACATCCTTGGTGACTTCATGAGCCGTGTCAACAGCCTCTATCCTGAGAGTATTGACAATGATGAACTCAACGCTCTGCTCACTACTATTCGTAATCAGGGTGATGAAATTCAGCGTAAGGATCTTGAGATTACACGTCTTCAGGCTAAGGTTGAGAAGATGCAGGCAGAAGAGGATAAACTCCATGCCAAGCTTGACAAAGTCAGCGAGGCTCCTAAGAAGGCTCCTGCCAAGAAGGCTGCACCAAAGGCTAAGAAAGCAGAATAGTATTTCTAATTATTCTAAAATAAAAAGGCGGATGATTCCATCCGCCTTTTGTTATTTGATGTTTACTGTGATTTTCTGAAGGTTACTATTGTCAGAGGAATTGCCTACCATCACTTCATACTTGCCGGGAACGACTCGCATCGTATTAGTCTGGGTGTCCCAAAGTTCGAATTGTTCCCGAGGCATTGGGATTTCCACTATCTTGCTTTCTCCTGCTTTCAGACAGACTCGCTTGAAACCGCGGAGGGTCTTCAGTGGACCTTCAACATCCTTGGGATTGCGGACATACACCTGTATGACTTCAGATCCGTCGCAAGTACCTGTATTCTTTACGCTAATTTTGACTTTACCGTCGCGGAATGAAGGCTTTCCGAAACTGAAAGTGGTGTAACTGAGACCATATCCGAAGGGATAGAGTGGGGTGCCCTCGAAATAGCGGTATGTGCGACCTTTCATGTTGTAGTCGAGGAAATCTGGGAGTTGTTCGGCGTTCTTATAGAACGTGATTGGCAGTTTTCCACAGGGATTGAACTTGCCAAAAAGGACGTCGGCAACGGCCTTACCTCCAGCCTCACCTCCATACCATGCTTGGAGGATGGCATCAGTATTCTGATTCTCAGGTTCAAGACCTATGGCTGAGCCTGAACAGTTCACAAAAATAACCTGCTTACCCATCTTCTTCAGGTCAGCAATCCATTGACGCTGTACTTTGGGTAGTTCGATACTGATACGGTCTCCTCCCTTGAAACCTTCTTCATTGACTCTCATTTCCTCACCTTCCAGACGTGGGGATATGCCGCCTACGAAGATGATGGTATTGGCATCCTTTATCTCAGCCATGATATCTTCACGGCTCTTGTTGTCCTTCATGGTGAAGTCGAACTGTAGCATGGCATGCCCTGTGAACTGTGCATATTCAATGCAGACAGGGTATTGCTGACCTGCCTTTACATTGCATGTCAGATTGGAGTTTCTTACACCGTGGCCATTTGTGCGGTTCAGGATGGTGTCGCCATTGAAGATGATGCGCAGGAAATCGTCGTTGAGTGCGTCAATATGTAACTCTCCATCATATTGGGCACGGAACACGCCTTCATAGCGTGCAGAAAAATGCTCCAGTTCCACATCGGCGGCAAAGGCTGTGTTTCCTCCATTATCAAGATGAACGGGCTCCGTCGTAATCAGTTGGGCTGCAGGTATACCTTCCATTTTCTCGTTGTTCCAGAAGGTGGTTTTGAATCCTTGCCTGCCATCGGGTGTGAAAATGTTGTTGAACATGCTTGCAGGCACTTCATTACGGGTAAGTGTGCAACCTTGAATATATCTGGCATTGGGAACATATTGGCGAATGCCCTGCAGGATAGTAGTGGTATGCGTAGGCTGTCCGTTGTAGTTACCCCACAGCATTGTGGAGTCGTTGGCATTGGGACCCATCACAACGATGTCGGGGTTGTTGGATGAGAGCGGCAGAATGCCGCTGTTCTTCAACAAAACAATGCTCTCATGGGCAGCATCAATGGCCAGTTGTTTGTGTTCCTTGTTGGCGACAACGCTCATGGGTATCTTCGTCCATTCCACTAATTCATTAGGATCAAAGTCACCAAGTTCAAAACGTCCCTGAAGGAGTCTTTTCAGTGAGACATCTATCTGCGTCTCCGTAATCTTTCCCTCTTTTACGGCCTCCGGAAGTGAACGGTAAATGCTTCCACATTCCACATCGGTTCCTGCGATGACGGCCCGTGAAGATGCCTCTTTAGCTGTCTTTACGAAATTATGTCGGTTAGGTTTGAAGAAGTCGTCAATAGCACCGCAGTCACTGGTTACGATGCCCTTAAACCCCCATTCGTCGCGAAGAATGCGCTGCAGGTAACGGGTGTTTCCACAGCAAGGTTCACCGTCAATGCTCTGATAGGCACACATAATCTCCTTTACGTCTCCCTTCTGGACAAGAGCCTTAAAGGCTGGTAGATAGGTCTCCCATAAGTCGCGTTCGGGAAGATTCTCAATGTTGAACTCATGACGGTTCCATTCCGGTCCGCTGTGGACGGCATAATGCTTGGCACAGGCAAAGAGTTTCTTGTAACGTCCGTTGCTTGTTCCCTTTTCGAAATCCTGTCCTTGAAGTCCATTCACAACTGCCAGTCCCATTTTTGTCGTCAGAAAGGGATCTTCACCGTATGTCTCCTGTCCACGTCCCCATCTGGGGTCACGGAAGATGTTGATGTTGGGCGTCCAGAAGGAGAGACCACGATAGCGGGCCATCTCCTTGTTGCGCTTGGCTTCTGCGTTTTTGGCACGTGCCTCGTCACTGGCAGCTGTGAACACCTTATAGACCAATGCATCATCAAAGGATGCTGCCATGCCCATCGTAATGGGAAATACGGTGGCAATGCCGTTACGGCCAACACCATGAAGGGTTTCGTTCCACCACTCAAATTGTGGGATGCCCAATCGCGGGATGGCTGGAGAACGGTCCATCATCAAGAGCGCCTTCTCCTCAAGTGTGAGTCGTGAACACAGATCCTCAGCACGTTCGGCGGGAGAGAGGCTGGGATTCTGGTACGGTAGTTGCTGTGCCCATGCAAATGAGGCAAAACAAGTAATTACAGCAGTAATGAATGTCTTTTTCATATTTGATTATTCTTGAATTTCTTAGGCAAAGATAATGAATAATCCTGAAAGGCTTTATTTTACCAGAATCTTTTTCCCGTTTTTTATATAAATGTTATTAAGGAAACCTTTAATACGAATACCCTGTAGGTTATATGTAGCATCATTAGTAGAGGTGGTAACAGGAATGATGATATTGCTTGAATTGTCTTTCTCGTAGAGGGTAATGATGAGGCAGCACTGCTTCGAGCCCAGTTTAAAACTGAAATGGTCCTCGATGGGTTTAGCAGCTTCAAGGGTATGGGTCACGTAGGTCATATTGTCGCCGTCCTTAGCCGGAAACACGTAATCGGTGGCGCTGAAATCCGTGCCGTTGAAATGGCTGATATAGGCATCTGCGTCGTAATTGTCGTAGCCGTAGAACTCCACCTTGTCGATCTTCATACCAGACGGCAGTTGGACTGTGTAACTGACGTTGGCGGAGTATTTCACGGTGTTCGACTTGCCGTTGGCATAGCCCTTGCTATTGCTGTTTGTTATCTTAATCCCTTCCTTGAAGCCGTATTCTGATGAGGAACTGCTGGTATTGGTTTCACCCGACAGAGTATAGGCCTTGTAGCCCTGCGAGGCGTTTTGCGATTCGATGAGCTTCTTCCAGGCGGGGTATTCATTCTTGATGACATTCAGCGGCCAGCTACCCATGAACTGGTAATTCACACGACGGAGGGCATTGAGCGAGGTGGGCACGGGACAGCCTTTCCAGTCTGCGGCATCTTCTGCATCTTCGTAGGTATAGAGGAACCGGTAATACAGATGTTGCAGATTGTCATCATAGATGGCAAAGATGGGCTGGTATTCCTTCTCTGGATTATACGATTTGCTGGCAATCTCATATTCGGTATAAGTATAGGTCTTGCCGCCTGTCGTATATGAACGCGATTTGTTGCGCGATTTCAGCATGTTGAAGAACGACTCATAGGTTTTGCGACCTGTTTCTCCGCCCAATTGGATGAAACGTCCCCAGACGGCACTGCCCGCCTTGTCGATCACGCGACGGTCTTTTTGGCCATTGGCATTGGTGAAGTCTTCCACTGCCTTGCCTTCGATCTTGTGTGCATCGAGCCACGCCACAGCCGTGTGAATGGTCTGCTGCAGCTCTTCTGAGGGGTTCTCAATGGTCATCAGGTAGGACAACAGACTTGCCGACTCGCTGCCGCTGATGGAGGGCAGTTCGTGGGGGCGGCCTACTGCAGGTTGAAACTGGATGGTGTCATGCTGGGCGCACCAGGCAGCCTTCGTGCCATTGTCATCCACCTGACACTTGATAATCACGTCGATAGCTCGTTTCACAGCCTCTGAGCAGTGCTTTCTTGCGGCATCATCGGCTATATTTGTAAAGTCGCCCTTGCCTGCAGCTATCTCCTGAAGTAACCGCATCACATTGGTCATTAAGTTGTCGTTGAAGGTGATATAGTCCCAATAACTGCCTCCACCTTGCAGGGGCCAGTATTGTGACCAGCCGCCACAGCCCTTTTCAGCCTTGAAGATCATGTTAAGGGCCTTCGTAAACGACTCCTTGTATTTCTCAATGCCGGTTTTCTGCCATACCTTGGCCAGGAAACGCATCTCCTGCGTGGTGGCCGTGTTGTCGAGACAGGAATGCTCGCCGCGAGCATTTTGCAGAGTTTTCAGTTGGCTGGCTGTCAGATTGTGCAGCTGGTCGTTCTTCATCCAGCCTCCGTTATTCTTCTGCACAGATAGGACAACATCAGCAATCTGTTGTGCCTCATCGCTTCCATACCATTCAGCAGGCATTTTTCCAGAGCAAATGTCTGCCCATTTCATGGATGAGGCACTTTGGGCATCTGCATTAACAAGCAAACCTGTCAAAAGTGTCAATACTAAAAATACTCTTTTCATGATGATATTTGTTTTAATAATTAGTTGAGATTTATATGCTTTAGCATAAAGTTGCAGTTTGGTGACAAAGTTACTCATTTTTTTTGTTTTTCTCCCCCAAAAGTAAAAAAAAGTTTACTATAGTGCAAAATAAAGAGGGTGTGTCATGACACACCCTCTTTATGTATTGAGTAACAAATGAATTATTACTTCTGAATCATCTTCTTGCCGTTCTTGATGACAACGCCCTTGAAGGTCTTGTCAACCTGCTGGCCAGCGAGGTTGAAGATGGCATCCTTTGCCTTTTCCTCAACATTGGTGATAGCAGAAATACCCGTGCTTTCAACTGGAGTGATCTCGATAGAAGAGATCAGGATGTTACCTGTACCAGAGTATTTCTGGAAGGAGTAGTAGGTGTCATTAGCCTCAAATGTTGTTACATCATTACCCTCTTCATCTTTGCTAGTCACGTTCTTACCACCTTCTAGTTCAAACTCAAATACGTTAGCATCGGGGTAAAGTTTTAGGTCGTTAGTGTGCTTGCCCTCAGCATCGGTCAGGCAATAGTTTGTACCGCTTACGTTTACGTAACACTGACGATCTGGGGTACAGCCGTTATCGAGCTTGTCTTCTGCAGCATCTTCTGCATCGATATTCTTACAAGAGTTCTTGGTACAGGTAACCTTTACCTTTACCTTGTCACCTGCAGCAACTTTGAACACAATGTTGGTGTTGCTCATCTGAATGTAAGCCTCTTGGCCCTCAGGCACCTGATACTGAGCCTTGGCATCCTTCAGCACGCCGAAGGTGAGGTTCTTCACGAAGAAATCAGCCTTATCGGCACTGATGGCACCGTTCTCAACTTTGTAAACAGTAGAACCGTCAGTAGCAGAAGCAGTAGCTTCCTCGTCGATGACAACATCAGCAGCAGTCACAGTAATAGTCTTCTTTTCCTTGATGGGGTTCAGCACGTAAACGTCCTTGGTCGTGCTCTTGGTGGTGAAGGTGGTATATTCGCCGTTCACAATCTGAGAGTAAGCCTCCACTGTGGCAGATTCGGTCAGTGTGAAAGTGCTACCCTCTATAGCATTGGCACCATTGAGTTTGTAATAGTTCTTGGCTCCATCGTATTCAGAGGTAATGGTTACGTTTGCTCCATCTGCAGTGATAGAAGGAGAGTTGAACGTAAAGTTAACGTTTCCTTCATTGTCGGCACCGTCGGCAATCAGATCGTCAGCAGGTTTGCCATCACCCAAATCCATGAAGGCCTGGAACTTTACGATCATGTCCTTATAACACTTTATAGGTTCGGTATAAACTGTACTAGCAGCAGTAGGAGCAGAACCGTCTGTGGTGTATGTCAACACGGTAGGAATTTTCTCGGTAGAACCTTCCTCAACCATATCGTTAGCCTTGGCGGTTACCTCTCGGAACCACAGACCACCTTCGTAGGTCTGCGGACCAACCTTTACGGTAGGAGTACCAGGAGCTTCGTTAGCCTCGATGATGACGTAACTAACAAATATTTGGTTCTCGGCACCAACATAAACAATACCGTCGTCAGTTGCTGTCCATTCTATACGTCCATAACCTTTTGATCCAATTACACCATCTGCCTTGATATCAGCATCACTCGATAACTTATTCTCAAGTTTAGCATCTTTAGCGAAAATGGGGTAGCGTTTAGCTTTATTGTTTTCATAGAAAATGATAATCTTTGATTTGGCAGTTACAGATATAGCAAAAACGTCCTGATTAGTTTTCAAACGTAAGGAATTGAGGTGATTACCGTATTCACCATATTTTCCTGCGATTTCTTCTGTTACAATACCAACTTCATCTACAGAAGATAGATCTATACTACCTTTGTTAGTAGCTTTGTCGTGTCCTGTAGGAGTAAAGAAATGATCATCACCAAAGAGTGCATTTTTAGCAATCTTTTCCGTACCATCGTTCGTGTAATCGTCACCGACCAGCACATAACTGTGCTTCAATGGAGCGATTTCATCAATTGAAGCTGCGTTAGCAGCACCTGCAAAGCCCATCAGGGCTAATGCTAGAGTAAAAAATTTTTTCATAAAACAAATTTGTTTAATTAATAAAAAAGTATAAGTATTTTGTTTTGCAAAATTACTAAAAAAACTATAATTGCCAAGTTTATGGCTTTTTTTTTGATTTATTTAATATAGACAGCACATCACGATGTGCTGTCTATATTGTAAATATTACTGTTTGATGAGATAGCTCTGTACGGGAGTATCGCCAAAGTGGGCAATGGTGATGACTTCACGACTGCCGCTAACGGCAACACCTGTGAAGATAGCCGATTTTGACACTTTCCCCTTGTCGTCGATGACGCGCTTGAGGATTTCTATCTTGCCCGTGTTGGCGGCGTAGGTGTACTCATAGTATGGGGTTGCATCTGTATTTGACTCATCGACCCATGTACCAGCGGTTACACCTTCACTCATCTTCACGGCTACCGAGTCGGCAGATACGAAGTTGAGGCTCTCAACAAACCCTTGTATTTCCTGACCGTAAGCATTTTTCTTGATGCCAGAGCCGCGTACCCAACGAGTGCTGGCTAACGATTCAGGATGGGGAATACTGAGAGAATCCGTATAGTTGTCCACCCACGACGGGTTGGCCGTATCGGTGTCCACATATTCGTTGGCATCGCTGCAACCAGTGGTCAGGCTAATGCCTGCCACTAGTGCGGAAGCTGCAAGTATTGATTTCTTGATAGTATTCATAATATTCTTTTTTCTTATCACTAATCATTTATCGTACATCACATCTATTTGTTGCGCCAGCGTGCAGCACCTGCATTGTGGGTGTAGATGTCGTTGCTGGTGTTTTTGAAATAGAGGTTCACGTTGAACTGACTGGCTGTACCGTCGAGTGCGTCAGCTCGGTGCATGTTACGGTCATTGGCAGTTGCAGCCACATGTGGTGGACAGGGACTAACCATGAGGTCGGTAGCAGAGATATCAGCCACTTGCACCTCCAAGGTTCCGTTCAGGGTAGCATTGCCGTCCTTCACCAACTTTCCGAAGTTGTTGCTGGTAGCAGTCCAGGCACTTGCACTGAAGATAGATCCGTTGGTAAGGTCATTGTTGGTTGACCAGTTGTTCTCGAAGTTGAGTGTTACCTTACCGGCTGAACCATCAGCCATAGTCTGGGTGTTGCGGATATCTGCACCCCACATCTGAAGCACACGCTGGTCGCCAGCTTGTTTGCAGAGCACAAACAGGTTGTTCTTCACGTTGAATACGGATCCGTTGGGCAGTCCGCGCATCTTAAATATAGAACCATCAGCTCGGGTGTTGAAATTAATGAGCGTGTTGTTCGCGAAGGTGATGTTCCAAGCTCCTGATGTCCATGCGATTTCCGACTGCTCGGAGAAGAATGCTGGATAGGGACTGTCATAGAATGTGTTCTCGATGATTTTCATATCCTTGTAAAGATTGGAAGCCACGTTCTGTCCTGAACCGTGAATCCAGCAATAACCACCGGCACCTTGGTTGTAGTAACCACAATCTTGGAATACATTGTTCTTGATAAGCACATGGTTCCAAATCTTGTAGTTAGCTCCCTGCTCACGTATGAATCCGCGTACAAGACGCTTGAAACTGCAATTCTCGATGACCAGCGAGTCGAGGGTCACAGCCATACCGTTGCTATACATATTGAAGAAGTAGTTACCAGTGACACCACCCAATCCGGCGACATTGTCTCCGTAGTTGAAGGCTTCAGGGTTGTCAAAGTCGATGTCGTAGAAGGCCAGTTTCTTCATGTAGATTTCACCGCCCTCACCTGCTTCTGGCTGGCGTCCGAACATAAACATGGAGTAGGGACCACCGTTCCATTGCTCACCATTGGTAGCCTGGTCGTAGCGAGAATGCTTACCGATTCCGCAGATAACACGAGCGCGTTTTCCCTGAGCCACGTCCTCGGGACGTGTACGAAGCGTAAAGCCCTTACAAGTGATGTCGTTGCCATCCATATAGTAGGTCTTGCCTCCTTCCAATAAGAAAGTCTGCCCCTCTGCATATGCCGTATTTGAGATGAAGTCGTAGAGTGTTGGACTGATGGGAGCAGCCTGATACTTCTCAGTGGCCAGTGCAAAGACATCGTCACGTTTTACGTTTGGATCATCGGGCAGCGACATGCTTGAGGCCTGAGCATAGAGTTCATCGTATGACAGGAGAATAGGCTCACCGGGAGTTCCGTCGGAACGGGCTGTGCAGGTGTTGTATTTTGCGTCTACAGGTACCTTTACTCGTGGGTCTATGACATCGATGACATATACAGAGTTGGCAGTAAGGCCATCTACTATAACATAACCACGCTTACGGTCAGCATCGGTGATATGATACTCTTTCCACTTTTCTCCAACAGTAGAGTTCGGATTGTTGGGTGAGGGTTGTACACGTAGAATCTGGTAGCCCAGATTGCCGTCGGCATCGATGTTAAAATTCTCATAGAAAGCAGCAAGCTTGTCCTTGTCTTCCTCAGAGTCGGTCAGACCGAGCTGGCTGATGTTGCTGTTCAGATAGACGTGCATGGTCTCCTCTGTGGTCTCAGCCTGATTGACATAGACAGCGTAGGGAGTGGGGTAACGCTCGGCAGTCTGGATTCCTAAATACTCCTGCCACTGACGGCCGTTGCCATGTCCATACCAATTTGAGGCATGCGCAAAACTATTGGGGTCTTTAGGATTATTCTGGTCGAGTTTAGAGAGGGCACGAATGGCAAAACGGTAGTCGGTCTTGTATTGCAGGTCTTTGATAAGCAAGTCGAGCACTTTTGGTCCGACAATGGTGTCAACCAACAGGTCGCTGGTGCCTTGTATGCTGGCCCATGCGTTGGCACCACCAGTGACCTTCGGCATGAGGGCCATTTGCACCTGATAGCCGGCACAATCGTTCACGCCATACCAATAGAGGTGAATGGTGTTGCCATGTGGGTATGCACCATCGAGTCCGCTGTTGTAGGGATAGTCATTGCCTTTGCCACGGGTGTTGTCGCAAATGAACATAGTCATAAACTCCCTGTCGGTGCCTGGTGCGGCATCATTGTCATCATCGTGACACGACACCATGAGTGCCGATGTACTAGCGACAAGAAGGAGTAACATGAAATTAAATATCTTTTTCATATTCTGTTGAGTTCAGTTTGATTAATAGCCGTAATAATTCTGATAGGCTCCGGCAGAACGCTGGATGGCCAGATTGGGGTAGGGCAGGATGTAGCGTACAGGAGGTAGCTCGCTGGCCTGTGGGATGGATGAGAACTGAGTCTGCGTACCATTGTTGATAATCCATAGGTTTCCACCGTCATCACCACGAATGTATCCGTAGAAAGAGTACTTACATTGGTCGCGCGGTGTACCAGAGTCATTGTTACCCCACTGATAGAAGTCTGCGCGGTTCCAGGCTGCAGCCGAGAATCCTCCACGTGTGATGGCACTGGTGATGGGCTGGCTTGAAGCAGGCTTATAGGCATTATAGATACGCAGGCTCTTGAGCGACTGGTTTGGATATTTGCTAATTACATTAGCAGAACCATCGAGGACGTAACCGTACAGTTGAGCCTTGTACATGCGCAGACCATAAGCATTGGCTTCGTCAATATAGTATTGGTGGTAATAGATACGCTCGGGCAGGTTGTCGATGTATCCAGCCTCAGTAGTGTAGCCGTCATGTAAGTTGATGTCATCCTCATAACCTGTGTTTCCACCCACATTCTGCATACCTGCAGAATAGTAGCGAAGGAAACTATAAACCAGTTCCTCGCCATAGGTGTTGGTGCGTACTAAGTCGCGCCAACGTGAATTCTCGCCGGCAAACTCCCATTTGCGCTCGTCTAGAACAGCCTTTTGGAATGCTTCCTTTCCAGATTGTGCCTGAGCAATGAATTCAGGATCTCCATCGAGGAATGCGCGCTTATGTACTTGTGTGAGGCATTGTATCGCCTTGTCTGTGGGTCCGCCATTGATTTCGTTAGCAGCTTCGGCATACATCAGCAGCACATCTGCATAGCGCATATAGGGATAGTTGATGCCTGTTGCACCGGTAGTGATGTTGCCTAATGCAGAGCCTTCTGCTGTCCACAACTTCGACCACTTGTTATTATGCACGCTGTAGTCGTTACGGATATATACAGAATCGGCGAGACTTCCATCGGCTGTAGTGTAGTAGTTGTAGTACCACATACCATTGACAAACTCACGTCGCTGGTCACCGTCTCGGAACAAGAAGCGATAGAAAGCGTTTACACGTCCGCCTGTGCCGCTACCGCTGGTCGCTCCCCAAGGACCTACAGTCTTACCTTCATAGGCAGCATAACTAGGACCTTGCAAGTAACCTATGTTGCCTGTAGACTCTCGGGCAAAAGGAATCTCGAAGATGGGGTCGTCATTGTTTACCACCCTGTAGTTACACTCGTTCACGAAAACTTCCTGATAACTCATTGCCAACTGGTGAGTACCGGCGGTAATAACCGAATCGGCATACTGCATGGCAATGCGGTAGAAGTCCTGATAGTCAGCCGGGCGCTGCATCGAACCGTAGTTCTTAGGATTGCTTTTGTCCGGACGCAGGGAATAACCTCCTGCAGTCAGGGCAATGCGGGCGATGAGTGCATGGGCAAACTCTTTTGAGCAACGTTCCACAGTGGTGCTGTTGGTTGAAGCCATGTAGGGGGCTATCTGTTTCAGATCCTCAATGAGTGCTTTTTGTATTTCTTCACGATCCTTGATGGCAATCACGAAATCGGTGCCGTGAATGGTTGAAGGCTCCATGGTGAAAGGTACGTCACCGAACATAACCACGAGGTCATGGTAAGCCATGGCACGCAGACACTTTGCTTCGCCAATCCACTGCATGAATTCGCTGTCGGAAGTATTGTATAGTTCACTATTCTGGGCAGATGTTATGAACTTGTTGCAATATTCAATCAGATTGTAGGCTGCCGTCCAAAAGCTATATATGTGGCTGCCTTGGTCGTCACAGTCAAAACGAGCGTAAGTGCTGTGTGAATGTGAATTTTCCGAGCTGATGGTAATGTCTACGTCACTGTTCAGCGTGAAGCGACTGAAATAGGCATCGCCGTACAGGTTATTGACGAGAGCCTGAGCATAAACACCGTTGAGTGCGCGCGACATTTCCGACTTCTGACTGAAGACAAACTCTTCAGTATAGGCCGATGGGGCATCGACATCCAGATAGTCGCTGCAGGCATTCAGGGTAAGAGCTGCCACTCCAATGAAAAGAATATTCTTGATTTTCATATCTGGTTCTTATTTTAGAATGTGATGTTTGTTCCGAATACGAAACTGCGTGCGCGCGGATAACGGTTGTAGTCCATGCCGCAGGTTAGTCCAGTCTGGATATCCACCTCAGGGTCATAGCCGCTGTAGCCTGTGATAATGAACAGGTTGGACGCAGATACATAGAAACGTGCCTTAGAGACGCCCACTTTTTGGGTGAGGCTCTTGGGCAGGGTGTAGCCAATGGTAATGTCCGAGCAGCGCAGGAACGACGCATCCTCGATGAAGTAGGACTGAGTCAGTTTGGTGGTCACATCGGTGGGATTCCACAAAGAGCGTCCCTGGTTGGCAGTCTTATAGATATTGACGCAATCGTCTACATAGTAGAGTTTGTAGAGAATGTCACCTTTAGTTCCGCTGAGTGTTCCGTTGATGTCGTTGTATTGCCATCCGTCGTTGAACTTGCTGAGCACATTGAAGAAGTTTTTGGAGTTTTTCTCCGATGATGACAATGTGTAGGCAGTAGCATTGTTGATGTCGAAGTCGAGCATGTAGGTAAAGTTGGCAGTAAAGTCGAAACTCTTCCACTGTCCGCTCAGACCGAAACCACCCTGAATCTTCGGGTTAGTATTACCAATGACAGTACGGTCGTTTTCGGTGATACGGCCATCGCCGTCGAGGTCCTTGAACTTGATCTTACCAGGAAGGGTGGCGATACCACTGTTGGAAGAGCCACTAACATCGTTAATAACGGTTATGTAGCCATCCTCACGTGGTGCACAGTTGCTGCTGGTACCATTGTCGGCAGCGGCAGATCCCCAGGGTACAGCCTGATAGTTGTTCAGTGGGTCGAAATAGAATTCGTCAAACTGGTAAATACCGTCGTAGACGAAACCGTAGATGAGTCCTACTTCGTCGCCAACCTTCAGGCAGTAGTCGTTGTAGCTTGACTTCCAGCGATCGTTCTGGTCCCAAACTACATTGTCGGTGCCGTTGAGCTTGTCAATCTTCTTTTTATTCCATCCGAAATTGATGTTGGCAGAGAGCACGTAGTCCTTGCCCTGAATGATGTCTCCGCTTAAAGAGAACTCAATACCTTTATTGGTCACCTGACCTATGTTTTGCATCTGGCTGGTGTAGCCTATAACTGAAGGAAGGTCAGACTTGTAAAGCAGGTCGCGAGTGGTGTTCCAATAGAATTCCGGTGTGATGGTGACGCGTCCATTGAACAGCTGGATGTCGGCAGCCAGGTTGCGGGTGATGGTCGTCTCCCATTTGATGTCTTTATTGGCAAACTGGGCACCGCCGTTGTTGCCGTAGTACTGCTCACCAAACTGAGTCACTTCACCGAAACCAGGTCCGCCCGTGGAGTTGATAGCATAAAGCACACGCCACATGTCATTGTTGATACGGTTGTTACCTGAGAGTCCGAAGGCTGCTCGGATTTTTAACTGGTTAATCCATTTAATATCCTTCATGAAAGGCTCTTCCGATACGACCCAAGCACCGGAAATGGATGGGAAGTAACCCCACTGGTTGCCAGGAGCGAATTTCGTTGAACCGTCAGCACGGAACGTGGCTGAAAGTAGGTAACGGTGCTTGTAGTTATAGTTTGCCTGGCCAAAGAACGATGCTGTCCGGTCTGCTGTGGAAAGGCTGGAGGGTGACTGATAAGGTGTACCGAAGCCCATGTTGTTCCAAGCCTCACGAGCCGTGAATGCACGCGGGAAATAGCGATTTACTATACCGTTGAAACTTGTCTGAGAATGATAGATTTCTTGACCCAACAAGAATGACCAATTATGGGCCTGTTTGCTTGTGAAACTATAGGCGGCGGTGTTGGTCCATACATAGTTGAAACGCTTGTTGTTTGTCAACTGTGCCACGGGCTGGTTGTTGTTGCTCTGCCCCATGTCGGTCAGTGCACCGTAGAATCGGCTTTGGTCTGTCCATTGCAAACCGATAGTGGCCTCTGAACGGAGAGACAGCCCCTTGATGGGCTTCCAGTCGAGAGCTATACCATTTGTATAGGTGTAACTGTGCTTGATAAGTTGGTTGATGGCAATGTCATTCTTAGGGTTAGTATAGTGGAAAAGTTCTTCCTCGTCGGGGTCAGCATAGGAGGGATCCACATAGCCAAACTCTCTCAAACCGTTAGTGGGACGGTATTTCAGTACATCGATAATACCACCTGTACCGATGTTGTTACCACCGGCACCCTCGTCACGACGGAAGGTGAATTTCGGGTTGAACTGCAATCCCAAAGTCTTCGTTATCTGGACGTTGGTCTTGAAGTTAACGTTAGTACGACGAACGCCCGAACCAAGGATGATACCCTTATCCTCACTCTGGGTGAGTGATAAGTTGAACTTCACTTTATCAGATCCACCACCGATGGTGACGTTAGTGGAGTAGTTGATAGGTGTCTCACCCATAACCTCGTCTTGCCAATCGTGAGAGGGTAGGGTGGAATACATGTCCAAGTCGTATGGGTTACCGAAGTTTGCCTTGAAGAACTTGGCGTTGCTCGAACGGGTACCGTTACAGGCATGCCATTGATACTGGTAGTTGGCAAAGTCCTGAGCATTCATCAGGTCGAGTTTCTTGGAGAGATGGCTGATTTTCAGGTCGCCGTTGAAACTTACCTGTACCTTACCTTCTTTGGCACTTTTAGTGGTTACAACCACAACACCGTTACCACCCTTGGCACCGTAGATGGCTGTCAGGGAGGCATCCTTCAAAATGTCGATAGACGCGATGTCCGTCGGAGGAATATCATTGATATTGTCCACCTGGAAACCATCAACGATGTAGAGGGGTTCATTTGACTGGGTTACTGACGTACCTCCACGAACGCGGATGTTAACATCTGCACCAGGTTGGCCGTCAACTGTTGTTACCTGTACACCAGAAACCTTACCCTGCAGGGCAACAGCTGCTGATGTCACGGGTACGATGGCTAGTTTTGCACCAGATACTGATCCCACAGAACCTGTAAGGTCTTTACGGGCTTTACTGGTGTAACCCACAACCACAACCTCTTCGAGGGATGCATTGTCTTCTTCAAGGACAATTTGCATGTTCGCGGCTGCCGCTATTTCCAGGGTTTTCATACCCACATAGGAAATAATGAGGGTCTTGCCATTAGCGACTTTGATTTTGAAATTACCATCAAAATCAGTTACAGTTGCATTCTTGGGATTTCCTTTTTCCACAATAGTAGCACCAATAACGGTTTCACCCGTTTTGTCAACTACTTGTCCGCTTATCTGCGCCTGAGCAAGGGCAGACAAAGGGGTAAGGAAGAAAGCAACCGAAAGGCATACTTTACACAATATTTTCATTGCGTCCTTCATGTTGTTGAATTTTAATGATTTGTATAATAAATAATATGATTCGTTTGTTTAAGTAGAATATTGCTGCAAAATTAATAATTTTTTTTAAAACTAGCAAATAAAAGATAGAAAAATATCGGATTCCGTTCAGAAATCCGATATTTTTCTAGTTAGCGTCATTTTAATTGAATCTTCTTTCCGTTGATGATGTAAATGCCTTTTGTGGCCTTTTTAACTCGTTGTCCGGCAGTGTTGTAGATACCTTCCGACTGCTGCTGAAAGCCGGAGGCATTGACGGCGTTGATGCCGGTAGTGCCATAGCCGATGCGCTCCTTGAACAGTTCGGGTGCATCCTCAAACACCTTCTCCTTCGTATATTTGGCTGCCTCGGTGGCATCGATGATGGTCTCATATTCCTTGAAGGTCTCTTTACCTGTGCTCTTGTCTTTGTGGCTGAAGTTGATGACGTTGCTGGCGGGGGTAATGTCCTCACCGCTTGCATTCATGGTGTGATATTCATAGAAACCGTCGGCCACGCTGTTCATTCCTGCTATGGTAAAGCGATTGGTCTCGTTTTCTTTGACACGGATTTTTTGAGGCTGATTCACGGTGGTGTTCAGCCAGCGCAGATAAGATGGGGCACCCCATGAGCGGCCGAAGTTGAAGGTGGCAGAGTGGGTGTCAACGGTGCAGTTCTGCATCACGTAGCCGTATTGCTTGGCTCCGTAGGGGGCAGCTATGGTCACGTCGCCCACACCCTCGGTCATTTCGCGGCTCTCGTTGTAGAAGAGTACATTCTCGAAGAACACGTCGCCACCACCGCAGACATAGTCTACCAGACCGTGAATCTCACAGTCGCCGAAGTAGAACTGTCCGCTACTGTTGTTGCTGTAGTAGGTGTCCTGATAGGAGAGCATGGTGACGTTCTTGCAAACGGTATAGTTACCCTTGTCCTGCAGGCAGACGGCGCGTCCGGCATCTTTTGCGGCTTTGCCAGTCTCGGGGTCATAATATGGATAGTCGTTCTTCAGCGTCAAGTTCTCCAGCATCAGATACTTGCTGGTGTTCAGCAGCGTGGCGGTCACGCCAATACCCTCGGCGGTCGGTCTGTTCTTGATCACTACGCCGTCCTGGCTCTCACCCTTGATGGTGATGTTGTCGCGTCCGATGGTGGTGAGTGTCTTCTGTCCCAGGTCGTAGGTGCCGTTAGGCAGATAGATAGTCACCACGTCCGAGCCGCTCGTGCCGTTGGCAGCATCGAGTGCATCGAGGAAGCTGCTGGCATCACCGGCAAATACGGTAAACGTGTTGCCTTCCTTCGTGTAGTTTGCAGTTGTTGTGTTCAGTACGGTGATGTTGTGTACGTATGTTACGGCGTTGAACGTTAGCGTCAGCGTGCCTGCCTCACCGTCGTATTCGATAGAGCCCATGCCACCGTCAGTCTCAGCCTTTGAGTGTTCGATGCTTGCTCCGTTGGATGCAGTAATCTCTGCATCGGTTGAATATGCACAGAGACCCAGCGTGACGGAAGCCTTCTTGCCCACGAGCAGCTCTATCTTGTCGCCGTTCTGGAATGCCCAGCCGTGGGTCTTGTCGTGCCAGTAGCCCTTGCCTACGGAGTTGAAGCCTTCGTGGTCCTCGTCGTAGAAGAACTGGTTGGTCAGGTCGAAGGTGTATTTCTTACTGTCGCTCGACACTTCAATCTCCGTCTCGATGGCATAGAGCTTCGTGTCGGCGGTAATCACGCTTGTGGTCAGGTATTTCTCGCCCACGATGTCTTTCTTGAACCATCCGCGGGCCTTGTAGCCTTCTTTCGCGCCGGTCACGCTTTCAATGTCAACGGCAAATGCGCCAATGGCAGCATCTTTCTCCACGATCTGCGTGCCGATGGTAGAGCCGTCGAGTCCGATATAGGTCAATGTGAAGTCGGGCTTCTGCACCACGTTGAGGATATAGTTCATGCTGGTGGTTCCGGCCGTCATGGGGATAGTCACCTTGCAGGAAGTTCCGGTTGACTCATAGCTTACCGTGCCGATTTCGCCGTTGGCAGCCGTAATGTCGGTCAGCGGATTGCTTTCGTTGACCATCGTGGCAGTCTTCGAGAGTTCGAAGGTGCCCACCATGTCCGTGCCATCAGCCTCAAAAAGTTCGTCGGCAGCATATTCTATGCCGTTAATCTTAAATGAAGCCAGGATAGGCATATCCTTCTCTGTGCCGCTCAGGGTTCCTTCGATGACGATGTCGCAGAAACCTACGGTCTTACCAGGATCGAGGCTATAGAGGTTCAGTTTCAGTCCGCATTGGCCTTCGGCAACGGTAGCTCCGGTTATATCGTATGCAAATGCAGAATACTTGGCATCAGTGTCACCTTCGTTTTTGATGGTGCCGTCATTGCGGTTAATGAATCTGCCTGTGTCAAGAGTCTTAGCACTTCCGTCAGGATTCAACCAGGAAATATCAATTTTTCCGCCGTTGGTACCGTAGCGTGTACCCTTGAACGACACTTTGGTAGGAGTGAAAGTGAAGCCTGGCTTCGGGTTAATCAGGAAAGTGATGTCGTTGGTTTCGGCTGCTGCACCTTCTTTGGCAATGGGTTCGAACACCGTCTGTACCATCGAGGTGATGTCATTAGGATTCTTCTTACCTGCAATCTTCAGGTTAGAGCCGTAAGCCACTTTGCTCGACAGGAAGTAGTCGGCATCGTCGCCGAAGGTAGCCGTCTGGCCGTCAGTACCCAGATTGAACGGGAATGTTGCCGTTGCGGCTTCGTTCTCCAGCGTGGTTGCCTCCTTCGGAGCCTTCTGCACCACGGTGATGGAGTAGAGATAAGCCGTCTTCGTGGGAACGATCTCGACATATTTCTTTGTGGCATCGCTTGCCTTTGCCGTGTATTCAAAGGTGTTTTGTCCAGTAGCGTCTTCTCCGCCCACGGTATAGCTCGATTGGCCGGGATAACTGACGACGGTCACCACGTCACCGGCATTCTTTACAGGCACCTGAATCGTAGTGTTTTGGTTGAACTGAGCATATCCGCTGGAATTGTATTGCAGCTTTCCTTCATTTGAGATCACATGTAGGCTGATGCCTTCCACGTTGGAAGCCACGTCACCCTCATTGGCGCCTTGAATGTTCACATTCACAATTGTTTCCGGAATCTTGTTCTGCCAGTCCCAAGTAGCGGTCACGTCCTGGGCCTTAGCTGAAAGACTTCCTCCAAAGAGCATCACGAGCATACTCCATAATGAAATCCGTAGTAAATCTTTTCTCATTTGCTTTAGGTTTTTAAGTAATTTTATTTATAATAATGTTTATACCTTATTTATTTTGGAATAGATTGGATTGATTGTTATAGTAACAATTAAATGTAGTTCGCGGTGCAAAGATAATGATTTCTTTTGAATTGCCGTTATGTTTTGTTGTTAATTTTCTGCTAAAACTGAATTTTCATTAATCAATTGTCATTCAGCAATTTGTTACAGAATAAAATCAGCCGCCTCCCATCATCGGGAAGCGGCTGTTTTTATTTTCAGAAAGCAGACGAATGTTTATTCATAATCTACAAGGGTGAAGTAAGGATCGGCATCGGCTTCCTTGGTCACGTAAACGGTCACGGGGCGCTTGCTGCCATCAGGTGAACTGTTCTCGGCCTTGAAACAGTATTCGGTGCCTGCCTTTACCTGGCGACTGCCAACGGTAAGGGCCTTGGCATTCAGCATTTGGTAGCCTTTCACGGCGGTGTTGAACACTTCCTCGTCTGCCTTTTCCACGGCCTTCTGCTCAGAGAAGTCAGCCTTCACTTCTTTTTCGCCTTCCTTCATGCCCAGGCCGATGAGCATTTCATCGACAACGCCAGATAACTTGTCAATCAGCGCGCTACGGATACCGAAACCGTCAACCACCTGTGCTTCTGGCTGCTGAGCTTTCAAGTCGGCCACACTCTGCTTGTAGCCGCCGCTACCAAAGGTGCAGAAAGGCACGACTACCTTTCCCTTCAAGTCAGCCTGACTGAGCCATGATTTCATAGGCAGGGCATAAGTGCCGAACCAAATAGGATAGCCCACGAAAATGGTGTCATAGGCCGAGAGGTCAACATTGAGCGGAAGCATTTCGGGCAATACGCTGTCCTTCATCTCCTGCTGGCTGCGTTGGATAATCTGCTGGAAGTCGGTAGGGTAGGCGTCCTTGGTTTGCAAGGCCACGATGTCAGCCCCTATTTTCTGCTGGATGCACTCAGCGGCTTTCTGGGTTGTGGCGGTGACTGAGTAATAGACTACCAACGATTTCTTCACTTGCTTCTCTTTCGCTGTGCAGGCGGCAAGTAAAAGGCCTGCGAGCACGATGGTCAGGATTTTCTTCATTGTCGTAATGGCTTGAATGGTTGAATTGATATAAAGTTGGGGACAAAGATATGTAAAAATCCTGTACAATCAAAACATTCTTTACAAAAACTGCCTTTTTAGCCCTTCAAATAGCCCCCTGGTTTCCACCCATTGGAAACCTTGCTTCCACCCATCAGAAGCAATGCTTCCAAAGTCTGGAAACGATGCTTCCACTTGTTGGAAGCAAAACATCATTCGCTGAGGTTCAAAGTATCATTCATTGAAATGCCTCTCTATATTCAATAAAGTATTTAACCCTCTATTCCCTCTATTTTTGATTTAAATCATTGTGTTTTAATTGGTTATCGGTAGAGGATAGGGCCATTTAATCCTCTATCTTCCCCCTATTTAACCCTCTATCTATTAACATTATCTCTTTTTTATCTAATAAAAAGCGCTAAAAATGCTTTCTTGGTTATGGGAAAAGTGGCTTTATTCAACAAAAGAGGATGTGTCTATTTTGACACACCCTCATGACGCGTTATCGCGAGTGACAGTTTTTATTTCAAAATCGCTTTGTAACTTTGAGTCGTACCGTTACTCACCTTTTTCACTACAATGTTAACACCCTTGATAGGCGCAGCAATTTTCTGACCCCTTAAATTGTAATATGTACGCGATAACTCAGTTTCGCTATAGGACTGGTTAATTCCTAAAGAGGAATCTGTAAGTTTTCCAGTAACTTTGATGTTGCCGAGGCCATAATCTTTCAGGTTGTTGGTGCCATCTTCCTTTACTTGTCCAAGTGCATAGATGTTGATTATGAGCGAGCATTCGCCTTCGGTAGGAGTACCATTGACATTTGTGAACGAGTATTCTGTAAATGCAGGGTCACCATTGTTGCGGTTTGGAGTTTGTCCTGTGGTGAGAACAACAGTTCCTCCGGCATCTTTCCATGATGCATCGAGCTTTCCGCCATCGGTACCAAGTCTTGTAGCATAGAAGGAAATGTCTGTTGCCTGGAACTTATATCCGCTCTTTGTGGCGAAAGTGAATGTCACAGCATTGTCGTCGTTGGCACTCTCCTCATTGGGAACTAGGGCTCTGATCTTGGTCTCCTTGAGCGAACCAATGGTTTGTATGCCGTTATATGAGAGATTCTTGCCAAGGACTACATTGTTCGACTCCAGCGATTCCAATACGCCTGCAGAGTATTGAGCTGTTTGACCATCCTGTCCGTTGTCGAAAACCCATGTCACGGTGGCATCTTTGCCATCTATCGTAGGATTAGTTTGGCTTCCTTCGGAAGGAATTTCCACTTTTGTGCAAGACGGATAGTATTCATCCACGCTTTCCGTGGCATCGGCATTGCCTGCCTTCATGATGTCCTCCACAAGTGAGTTCGCATAAACTTCAAGGTTCGTGTACCAGCCTTTTGAGTCAAGGGTGTAGGTTAAGGCATCGATGGCATCGTTGGGATTCAGTCCGTTGGCGGTCTCCCAAACGTCGGGCATACCGTCGTTGTCGGTGTCAAACCCGTTGGGGCGATTGCCGGTACCGAAGTTTTCCTCGGTGTAGCCGTTCACGTCGCTGACGAGGTCGATGCGGCCTTTCTTGCCTGTTACTGATCCCGAGAAAGTGGCTGTTCCGTTTAGGGCTTCTTCGAAATAGCGTAGGTCAACATCGTCGGGATAGAGTGAAGCACCTGAATATTGCAGAACCTTGGCATAGGCTTCGGCGGCGCTGTGGGTGGTTACTTCCCCGGTGGGGGCTGGCTGGTCGAGCTGCATGCAGACATAGTCCTTGCCGTTCACGGTTAGATAGTCCTCGCTGCTGCCGTTATAGTGGTTGGGGTCGAGCGAGTAGCGCTTGCCATCACGCTCTATGGTGCCATTGTCATATTTGAATTTGTTCCATCCTGCTTCCTGGCCATCGATTATATTGCCTTCCACATAGTAGCGACTGGTCATATCCCAGTAGATGGGGTAGCCCTCGGCATTGCCCGATGCACCCACGGTCACTTGTGTCAATTTGGTGATGGTGGCCGCTGGGCCGCTCTTCAAATAGTTGCCCACCATGTTGATTTTACCGCCTCCTGGACCACCGTAACAGCCGTCGGCATTGAAGACCACACAGTTGCGGTAATCCACATTCTCGGCCTGAACTGCGTTTTCCCACTTGTATTCACTGTAGAACTTATTGCTGGTGTAGCCGGTCCAGTTGTAGCGCGCACCGTTAAATCGAGGTGAGCGGTTGTTCACGTGGCAAATCAGGTTGTGGTGCAGCGAGGCAAGCTTGCCGCCCCAGATTCCACCGTAGCCGTGAGCACCCTTGCCGTGTCCAGCGTTATTAAGGCTTTCACCGATGGTACACCATTGCATGGTGAAGTTGTTGTTGTCGTAGAACGAGGCCACTTCGTCGATGCTCCACGAGAAAGAACAGTGGTCGAAGATAATACTGGTGGAGTGACGACCTGTAGCCGCGTCAGCTCCATCGTTGACGTCTTTCTCCTGTCCGCGACGGAATCGCATGAAGCGCACAATAATGTTGTTGTTATTCTCTGTTGATAATGTATAATAGCGTAGGGTAATGCCTGGTGCAGGGGCTGTTTGACCGAGAATTGTGGTGTTGGAACCAATGTTCAGGTTTTTCTTCAGGGCGATGACACCGCCCACATCGAATACAACGGTTTTCTTTGTAGACCCGTTGACAGCCCAGCGCAGGGTTCCTTTGGTGGTGGTCTTACCGTCGTCTTCGAGAGTTGTCACGTGTCTCACTTCGCCTTCACGTCCGCCAGTCACGTAACGTCCGTGACCTTCGGCTCCGGGGAATGCAGGAGCGTCGTCGGCAAAGGCCGTTGCACACGAGAAGGCCGCGGCCAGGAATAATAAAGCTATCTTTTTCATATTTATTCTAATCATTTGTTTAATTCGCTTAATTCATTATTGAAATTTAATCGGTGGTATAGCCGAGTTGTTCCATTTCGAGGGCGGCCCAGATGAAAGGACCAACACCCTTGCCGTCGTTGTCGCGGATAGGTTCGCTCATGTAATAGTCGAAGGAACCGTCGCGGCGGAAGTTGGGCTTTTCAACGTAGGGACCGGGGGCAGGACCGAGACCGCTGACCTCGCAGCAGCGGGTGAGCGAGATGGTCTTGTCGGCATTCACGCGGATAAACTCGTTGATAATGCCGTTGAAGGCCTTGATGCCGGCCTGGCGGAAAGAGTCGTCGAGATATCCCTTGCGGGCTCCCTTTAGCAGACAGTAGGCATACATGGCGGAGGCTGTTGACTCCAGATAGTTGCGGTCGTCTTTCACGTCGAGCACATCATACCAAACGCCTGTCTTCTTGTCCTGATGCTTCACCAGGGCAGTCATGGCGCGCTTGAAGACGTCAATAACTTCACCGCGACGAGGATGGTCGGCGGGCAGGTTGTCGAGCACCTCCACCATGGCCATCACATACCAGCCCATAGCACGGGCCCAGGTGTGCTTCGACTGTCCGGTTTCCTTGTCAGCCCAGAAAGCTGTGTGAGTTTCGTCCCAAGCATGCTTCCAGAGGCCGGTCTTTGCATCGTAGGTGCGCTTGTCGGTCTTCACAATCTGGTCGATGATGTCCTCGTAGGTCTTCTTTACCTTCTTCGGTTTCAGCATCATGGGTGCAGCCTCTGTGTAGAAGGGGAGTCCCATAAAGATGCCGTCGAGCCACACCTGATTAGCGTAGATGGCTTTGTGCCAGAACACGCCTTCCTTGGTGCGCGGCTGGTTCTGCAACTGCTTGAAGAGTGTCTTGAGCAGTTTAAGGTCCTTTTCCACGGGGTTGAGTTGGTACATGGCCAGCAGCACCTTGCCGGGACGCACGTTGTCGAGGTTGAAGTCTTCGTATTTGTAGCCTACGCCCTGACCGTTCTCGTCGATCATCTTGGCGGGATATTCCTTCAGCCAGTTGTAAATGGACTCGTCCTTATAGGCTTTGTAGGTGTCGAGCATGGCGCCCATCTCGGTTCCTACGGTATAGCTCCAGCGCGGCTTCTTGGCAAAGTCGAGATAGGTGACATCGGGTACGCGGGTCATTTCTGAGTGCGTCATCCATTCCGAGTAACGCTTATAGGGCTTTTCAGTAAGGATGAGGTTCCCGTTGATCATCAGGTTGTCAAAGTGGACATCCTGCGCCTTTCCGGTAAGGTAATAGGGCTTGCCGTAAACACCCTCGAACTTACAATTGTTTACATAGATATTGTTGACTGTATAGGCCAGAGAATCAGCCTCGTAGCCTACTATCATTACACCATACTTTGACTTCTGGCATGTCACGTTCTCCATCGTGACATTGCGAACGGTGGGGTAGAAGCCGCGGCAGCAAATCTCCTTGGGCTCGTAGTCGGTATTGATTTTGAGCACGGCCTCCTTGCACTGGCCCACGGTGATGTTGCGCATGTTAATGTTCTCGATGACACCTCCACGGCAAGAATTGGTCTTGATGCGGAGCACACGGTCGAGATTGGGAGAATCCATCTGGCAGTTCTCAGCAAACACATTCTGGCAACCACCGGAAATCTCAGAGCCGATGACCACGCCGCCGTGGCCGTCTTCCATCACACAGTTGCGGATGATGATGTTTTTTGAGGGGATGCCTGCAAATCGCCCTGTGGCACCAGCACGTCCGTCTGCATTGCGGCCGCTCTTGATGGCAATACAATCGTCGCCCGTGTGGAAGGTACAGCCTTCGATGAGCACATTCTCGCAGCTTTCGGGGTCGCAGCCGTCGCCGTTAGGTCCTTCGTTCCAAACCTTTACATTGCGCACGATAATGTTCTTCGAGAGCAGGGGATGCATCACCCAGAACGGAGAATTGACCATCGTCACTCCTTCGATGAGGATGCCGTCGCATTGGTTGAAGTTCACCAACTGCGGACGGAGTCCTTTGCCGGCGCCGAAGATGCGCTTGTCCATATCTACGCCGTCCTCGGCATATTTCAGCAGGTCAGCACGTCCGCCGGGGTTCTGCTGTTTTTCGGGGACTTGGATGTCGCGGCTCTTAGGTGTCTTTCCGCTCATCAGCCACCAGGTTTCGTCGGAACCGTTACCGTCGATGGTGCCTTCACCCGTCAGCGCGATGTCGGTCTGCTTGTAGGCATAGATCAGCGGCTGGTAGTTCCAGCAGTCAAGTCCTTCCCAGCGGGTGGGGACGTTGGGGTAGAGCGAACGGTCGAAGGCAAATACCAAGCGGGCGTCTTTCTCGATGACAAGGTTCACGTGGCTCTTCATGGTGATGGCACCGGTGTTCCACGTGCCGGCAGGAATGACGACCTTGCCGCCGCCTTTCTTCGAACAGGCCTCGATGGCCTTGTTGATGGCAGCCTGATTCTTTTTGGCCGATGCTTTTGTCGAGGCACCATACTTGGTGATGTTGAACGTGCGGTCGGCGAATTGCGGACAGCGGATGCTTTGTTCGATTTGCTTGTACTGTGTGTCCCAAGGTGAAGCCAAGGCAACTACTGGGAACAGTAGGGCGATGATGAGTGTCTTTAAGTAATTCATATTGTTTTTTAGTTTGTTTTATTCAGATTCTTAAGTAGATATTCCTAATCGGGTACAAAGGTACGAATAAAAATGGATAATCAAGATAGGTTTTCCACCTAATTTAATACGCGAAGTGTTAAAAAACGAACTTTTTTGTTTAAATATTTGCATTTTTCATTTATTCACTCTATATTTGCGCCATCTTATTTATGATTTCGGTATTCACGAAATCGACCCGAGGTTGGTGCGTCCTGTGCCAACCTCTTTTGTTTCTAGGATTATTTTTTGTGTTAAAAATTTGGCGATATCATTAAGAATCCTTATCTTTGCACCCGAAATCATTTTAAAAACTTAAATAATTCTGCTTATCGAAACATTGTTACTTCAATAACCAAAGTTTTGAAATAATGGATCAACTGACTGTCATGACCGACGAAGAGTTGGCGATGGCTTACATTGAAGGTAACAATAGAGCGTTCGATTTGCTTCTGCAGCGTACCCAGTCGAAATTGTTCTCGTACATCCTGTTCGTGGTTCGTGATCACGACAAGGCTGAAGATGTGTTCCAAGAGACATTCGTAAAGGTCATCACAAAACTCAATCAGCGTAAATACACCACTTCGGGAAAGTTCTCGGCGTGGCTGATGCGTATTGCCCACAATGTCATTATGGACAACTACCGGGAGCAGCGTGCCCAGAATATCGTGGAACCTACACAGGGCAATGACCTGTCGAACATCTCCTCGAAGGATTTGCTCGACACGAATGTGGAGAACCGCTACGTGAATGAACAGGTGCTCTCTGATGTGAAAAAGATGATGAATCAGTTGCCCGCCACCCAGCGTGAAGTGGTCTATATGAGATTCTATCAGGAGATGTCGTTCAAGGAGATTGCCGAAACAACGGGTGTGAGCATCAATACCTCATTGGGACGTATGCGCTATGCTGTGTTGAACATGCGCCGCATGGCCAAACAGCATCATATCCATCTGCAGTTGGATTAATTTACAAAGCCTTCAGTTCGCGAATCGTCTTGTAAGGGTCTTGGCTCTTGAAGACATAACTACCGCTGACCAATACGTCAACGCCGGCCTTTACCAGACGGGGAGCAGTTTCACCCTGTACGCCGCCATCCACTTCGATGAGGGCCTCTGAGCCGCATTCAGTAATCATCCTGCGGAGACGCTGCACTTTTCCTATGGTTTCCTCGATGAACTTCTGGCCGCCAAATCCCGGATTCACACTCATCAGCAACACCATATCCACATCCTCGATGATGTCTTCAAGCATCCATACGGGGGTGCTTGGATTTAATGTCACGCCGGCCTTCATGCCGGCAGCGTGGATTTCCTGGATAGTACGGTGCAGATGGACGGATGCTTCATAGTGCACATTCATCATCATGGCACCTAACTTGGCCGTCCGTTCAATATAGCGCTCTGGCTTTTCAATCATGTAATGAACGTCGAGGGGTTTCTTGCAAACCTTTGCCACAGCTTCCAATACAGGAAAACCGAACGATATATTGGGAACAAACATACCGTCCATCACATCCAGATGAAGCCAATCGGCCTCGCTTTGGTTTATCATTTCAATATCACTCCTGAGATCCAAGAAGTTGGCTGCCAGGAGTGACGGAGATACTAATGTGCTCATTTCAAATGCTTAGTTGATGATGAAATTCTGCTTAATCAGTTCAAGCAATACGACCGCATGCCGTTTTCGGTCAAGAAGGTGCGATAAGTGTAGGCAATTTGCCTGATAATGTTCAGGGTCTTTTCAGATGGCCTGAGTTCTTCAGATGTAAAATGCTGCATAGGCGAAATAAATTAAGATGAATAAGAGAGTCACATTATAGTAACGTTCTCCTTTTATATTTATTACACAAACGGAGAATATTTTTTTCGATAATTCAACGGATGGAATACGCTGCGAAATTATAATGAAAGTTTTTTGTAAAAAAGTTGGCAAAAAGTTTGTTGGTTAAAAGAAAATGTGTAATTTTGCAACCGAAATCAAGTAAAATATAGAAAAATGAAGAAAGTATACAACGCATGGTGGTGGCGCTTCTCAAGATTTAACAAGTCGTGAGCAACACAGCCGTGTGGATACTTTGAAGAGATACCAAAAGGCCTGCCGTTCTTACGACAGGCCTTTTTGAGTTTAGAAAGAGATTCAATAACAACAAAACACATAAATATTTGAATATGGAAATGAAAGAGATTTTACACAGAATGCTCAATCACGAGGAACTGACTCGTCAGGAGACTCATGACATTCTGGTTGGTATTACCAAGAGTGAGTTCCCTATGGAACAGGTGACAGCCTTGCTGACTGCTCTTCAGATGAGGGGAATCACCGTTGATGAGCTGCTCGGCCTTCGTGACGGTATTTTGGAGACAGGTGTTCCTGCAAAGTTGGATTGTGAGCGCTATATCGATGTCGTAGGCACAGGTGGTGACCAAAAGAACACCTTTAACATCTCTACCACTTCCTGTTTTGTAATTGCCGGTGCCGGCTATAAAGTGGCCAAGCATGGTAACTATGCGGCTACCAGTGTTAGTGGTGCTTCGAATGTGATTGCCAACCATGGCGTGAAGTTCACTGATGACATTGACCGCTTGAACCGCTGCATCAATGAGGTGGGTATCGTTTACTTGCACGCCCAGCTTTTTGCACGTGCCATGAAGTTTGTAGGCCCCATCCGTAAGGCTTTGCAGTTTCCTACCTGTTTCAATCTGCTTGGCCCCATCGTGAATCCTTCTCAGCCGCAATGCCAGTTGCTGGGCGTGGCCAATCTGGACCAGATGCGTCTATATAATAATGTGTATCAGAAAATAGGCATTGATTATGGTATCGTGAACTCAATGGATGGTTATGACGAGATTTCGCTGACAGGCGACTTCAAGGTGACTACCAATCAATATGAACGTATTTTCTCTCCGCAGGATCTTGGCTTCGGTATTGCCAAGCCCGAAGAACTGAAAGGTGGCGCAACTGAGTTGGAGGCTGTTGAAATCTTTGATGCCGTACTTGAAAACCGTGCGTTGAAGGCACAGAAGGAAATCGTTCTGGCCAATGCAGCCTTCGGTATTCAGGTTCTGGAGAAAGGTCAGAAGGGTATTGAGGAATGCGTGGAGATTGCCCGCGAATCAATAGATAGCGGTAAGGCTCTCGCAACCTTCAAGAAGTTCGTGGAGTTCAATAGTAATATCTAGAGTTGACAAGCCTGTTGATAAAAAAATGAAAGACATTCTGGAAGAAATAGTGGCCCATAAGCGCATGGAGGTGGAGCAGTTCAAACGTTCCATTCCGCCCACAATGCTTTATGATGCCGTGGAGAAGATGGCGGATCAGCCCGTTGCCTCTATGCACAAGTCGCTGATGGAGTCGGAGAGTGGCATCATCGCTGAGTTTAAGCGCAAATCCCCCTCAAAGGGTTGGATCAAAGAGCAAGGCAGGGCAGAGAAAATACCTCTAAGCTATCAGCAGAATGGAGCTTCGGCCTTAAGTATACTTACCGACGAGAAATACTTCGGTGGTCGTGACACGTTTATCAAGACAGCCCGTGAGAGCGGGGTAACGCTTCCCGTTCTCTACAAAAACTTTGTCGTTGATGAATACCAGCTGTTTCAGGCTCGTCTTTGTGGTGCTTCCGCCGTATTGCTGATTGCCGCAGATTTGAAACTGGATGAATGCCGCTCGCTTCTCAGGATGGCCCACGAACTGAAATTGGAAGTGCTGCTGGAAATGCATGCCGAGTCAGAACTCGACTATGCGGCTTTGGAACCGGATATGTGTGGTATCAACAATCGCAACTTGGGAACTTTTATTACAGACATTCAGAACTCCTACCGCTTGGCAGAACTCCTACCCAAAGATGCCTGCAAGGTGAGTGAGAGCGGCATTTCAGATCCCATGACAGTCCTTGAACTCCGCAACGTTGGTTTCCGCGGTTTCCTAATTGGTGAGACATTTATGAAGGTCGAGAATCCGGGTGATGCTTTGCGATTGTTCATCGAAAAAATGAAACTCTAAAAACATTATAGATATGATTATTAAAGTATGTGGAATGCGTGAAACGGAGAACATCCGTGAGGTTGCTGAACTGGGAGTGGATATGATGGGCTTCATCTTCTGGCCAGAGTGCCCGAGGTTTGTGAAGATGATTTCTGCTCAGGCAGGTATCATACCCGATTATTCAGAAGAACGCCTGAGAAAGGCTCGCGGCAACAGCCAGCAGACTATGACTGGCAACCAGCATCCAGCACGTGTCGGCGTCTTTGTGGACGATATGCCACAGAGTATCGTTACTCGTGTCTATAATTACGATCTCGATTATGTCCAGTTGCACGGAAACGAGTCGGCTGTAATGATTGAAAACCTGAAGCGTACGCTGATTCCCGATATTGCTCCTGACATCAAGATTATAAAAGCCTTAAGCATTCGCGAAAAGGATGATGTGAAGCGATGGCGTGAATATGAAGGTGCTGCCGATATGCTGCTCTTTGACACGAAGTGCAAGACGGTTGGCGGTAGCGGCGAACAGTTTGACTGGTCGGTTCTTGAGGCCTACGACGGCAATATACCCTTCCTGCTTAGTGGCGGAATTGGTCCCGAAGATGCAGAACGGGTTCTGAAATTCAGCCATCCGCAGTTCGTTGGCATCGACCTGAACAGTCGGTTCGAAATCTCCCCCGCTGTAAAAGACGTGGAGAAACTAAAAACATTCATTCAAACAATCAGACAACATGAACAAAATCAATAAATTATTTGCCGAGCAGCGTGAAACCGGGCGCAAATTGCTCTCGCTCTATTTCTGTGCCGGCTGCCCCACCTTGGAGAGTACTGCTGAGGTTATCAAGACCCTCGAACGTCGTGGAATCGACATGATAGAAGTGGGCATTCCTTTCAGCGACCCATTGGCCGATGGTCCGGTCATCCAGAGTGCCGGAACGGTTGCCCTGAAGAACGGTCAGACGCTGACACACCTTTTTGAACAGCTCCGCAGTATCAAGGACGAGGTGAAGATTCCACTTGTGATGATGGGATATCTCAACGTGATTATGCACTACGGCATCGAACGCTTCTGCCAGTCGTGCGTGGAGTGTGGCGCCTCGGGTGCAATCATTCCAGACCTTCCTTTCAAGGATTACCTCGAAGAGGTGAAACCCATTGCCGACAAATACGACCTGCGCATCATCATGATGATTACCCCCGAGACCAGCGAGGAGCGCATCCGTTTTATCGATGAGCATACCGATGGTTTCATCTACATGGTCAGTTCTGCCAGCATTACGGGTGCCCAGAAGAGTTTCGACGAGGCGAAGCAGGAGTATTTCCGTCATATCAACTCGATGAATCTCCGCAATCCGCGTATGATTGGTTTCGGCATCAGCAACAAGCAGACGCTTGAGTCGGCCCAGAAGAATGCCGCAGGTGCCATCATCGGTTCAAAGTTCGTCACTTTGCTCAATGAGGCCAATGGCGACGCCGAGAAGGCTATGGATAATCTTTATGCTGCACTCGAACAATGAAACTGATAGATTTCCTGAACGAGAATGACCGTTTCGCCAAACAGAACGGCATACAGCTCACAGAAGTCCGTGAGGGGTACGCCCGTGCCGAGATGACTGTCTCAAAGATGCATCTCAATGGTGGAGGTGTGTGCCAGGGGGGAGCCTTGTTCACGCTTGCCGATTTGGCTTTTGCAGCAGTATCTAATAGTCATGGCCTGCTTACTTTCGGGCTCGAGAACAGCATCGCTTTCCTGAAGAGTGCCAAAGAGGGTGACCATCTGGTGGCTGAAGCCGTTGAAACGCTGAACCATCATAAGATTCCCTTCTGCGAGATGAAGGTTCGTAATCAGCATGGTGAATTGATCTGTACAATGACGGGATTGGCATTCCGCAAGGATAAGCCGATGCCAAGTGTAGAATAGAACGAGAAAATACAAATACAAAATGAAAAAAGAAAGCTTTTATGTTGACGAGCGCGGCTACTACGGAGAGTTTGGCGGTGCCTACGTCCCAGAGATATTATATAAGGTGGTGGAGGACCTGAAAGAGGCTTACCTGCCCATCATCGAGAGTGAGGAATTCCAGAAGGAGTATTACCAGCTGTTGCGTGACTATGTAGGCCGTCCGTCGCCATTATACTATGCCCGCCGGATGAGTGAGAAATATGGTTGCCAACTCTATCTGAAGCGCGAGGACCTGAACCATACGGGCGCCCACAAAATCAACAACACCGTAGGACAGATCCTGATGGCTAAGAAGATGGGCAAGACGCGAATTATCGCCGAGACAGGTGCCGGTCAGCATGGTGTGGCTACGGCTACCGTCTGCGCCCTGATGGATATGAAGTGTGAGGTCTTCATGGGTGCCACCGATGTGGAGCGCCAGCATACCAACGTAGAGCGTATGAAGATGCTTGGAGCCGAGGTACATCCCGTCCGCACGGGTAATATGACGCTCTCGGATGCCTGTTCCGAGGCTATTCGCGATTGGTGCTGCCATCCCAAGGACACCTTCTATATCGTAGGGTCCACCATGGGGCCACATCCTTATCCAGATATCGTGGCACGCATGCAGAGCATTATCTCAAAGGAACTCAAAGAACAACTGCAGGAGAAGGTGGGACGCGACTATCCCGACTATCTTGTGGCCTGTGTGGGAGGTGGCTCTAATGCAGTAGGAACGGTCTATCATTATCTCGACGATGAGCGCGTAAAGATTGTTTTGGCCGAGGCTGGAGGTCATGGTGTGGATACCGACTATACGGCAGCCACCATGCATCGCGGAACTACAGGAATCCTACATGGTTCGAAGATGCTCGTCATGCAGACGCCCGACGGACAGATTGAGGAAGCTTTCACCATTTCGGCTGGACTTGACTATCCAGGTGTGGGTCCGATGCATTGCAATATGTACCAGAAAGGTCGTTCGCAGGTGCTGGCCATCAACGACGATGAGGCCATCCGTGCCGGTTATGAACTTACCCGTATGGAAGGCATCATTCCCGCCATTGAGAGTGCCCATGCCGTAGCTGCCTTGAGCAAGATGCAGTTCAAGGCCGACGATGTGGTGGTGCTTACGGTCAGCGGCCGTGGCGACAAGGATGTGGAAACCTATTTGAAGAATAAGGAATTGGCTGGTGAATACGGCAGGTTTTAGTAAAAGGATTACAGGGATTACAGTTATGGCTACTTTTAAATATACAACGGTTTCAAAGACCATCCTGGCCGACCTTTATACGCCGGTGGGTGTCTATATGCACCTGCGTGATATCTATCCGATGTCGGTTTTGATGGAGAGTTCCGACTATCATGATGCCAACAACTCGCGTTCGTTTATCGGTATTAATCCCATTGCCTCGGTGGCTATTGCCCACGGAGAGAGCACGCTTACGTATCCTGACGGTTCGGTGGAGCGCCACATCGTGAACAAACAATATCGTTCCGACAATGCCATCAATGATTTCTTGAAGCGATTTGAGGTAACTGGCGAGAATTCAGAATATTGCGGACTCTATGGATATACTTCCTTCAATGCGGTTCGCTATTTCGAGAATATTGCTGTGAAGGATGAGACGATGGCCAAGAATGATGCTCCCGATATGTACTACATCTTCTATCGCGACATCATCGTCTTTGATCATTTCAATAATAAGATGACGATTGTTTCCATTGTTGGAGAATCAGGGGAGTCCGGACAAGCTGCCATCGATGACATCCTCCGTCAGATGAACCGTGCTAACGTGAAGGCCTACGGCTTCCATCCTGTGGGCGAGGTCAGCTCTCCGCTGACCGACGAGGAGCACAAGGCCAATATCCGCCGCGGTATCCAGCATTGCCTGCGTGGAGATGTTTTTCAGATTGTGCTTTCGCGCCGTTTTATCCAGAAGTATGAGGGCGATGATTTCAAACTCTATCGTGCTCTGCGTAGCATCAATCCCAGCCCTTATCTTTTTTATTTTGACTTCGGAGGGTTCCGCATCTTCGGTTCCAGCCCTGAAACTCATTGCCGAATAGAAGGTCGCAAAGCCTATATCGACCCCATAGCAGGTACCACTAAGCGTACGGGTGATGCTGAGGCTGACCGTCGTGGAGCAGAGTATCTGCGTAATGATCCGAAAGAGAATGCCGAACATGTGATGCTGGTGGACTTGGCCCGCAACGACCTTTCGCGCAACTGCCATGACGTGAAGGTAGATTTCTACAAAGACCTGCAATACTACAGCCACGTCATCCATTTGGTCAGTCGTGTGAGCGGAACCCTCGACGATGGTGCCGATCCCATCAAGGCATTCATCGACACCTTCCCCGCCGGAACACTTTCGGGTGCTCCCAAGGTACGTGCTATGCAACTTATCTCCGAGTACGAACCGCATAATCGCGGAGCCTATGGCGGCTGTATCGGCTTTATCGGCATGAACGGCTCATTGAATCAGGCCATCACCATCCGCACCTTCGTTTCACGCAATAACGAACTTTGGTTCCAGGCAGGTGGCGGCATCGTGGCCAAGAGCGATGAGGAATATGAATTACAGGAAGTGAATAACAAATTGGGCGCGCTCCGTCGTGCCATTTTGATGGCGGAGGACATGTAAAATGAAGATAGTTATTATTGATAATTACGACTCGTTTACCTATAACCTGAGTCATTTGTTGAAGGAACTTGGTGCGGAGGTTACCGTCTACCGCAACGACCAGTTTGAACTCCCGCAACTCGAGGCTTTCGATAAGATTGTGCTTTCGCCTGGTCCTGGCATTCCCTCAGAGGCAGGGCTATTGCTCGATGTTATACGCACATATGTCGGAAAGAAGCCCATCTTCGGCGTTTGTCTGGGGCATCAGGCCATCGGCGAAGCTTTTGGCGGACGTCTGGAGAATCTTTCTGAAGTATTCCATGGCGTGGCCACCGAGGGAACCCAATTCGGCAACGACCCGGTTTTTGCCGGTCTTCCCCATAATATTACGATGGGACGCTACCATTCGTGGGTGGTTTCCAGGGAAGGTTTCCCTGATTGTCTGGAGATTACCGCAGAGAGTCTGGAGGGGCAGATCATGGCCTTACGCCACAAAGAATACGACATCCACGGCATCCAGTTCCATCCGGAAAGTGTGCTCACGCCGGAAGGCCGTCAGATTCTCCGAAACTGGCTTTCCTTATAAAAAAAGACTGTTAAACAAGTATGTTCAGATATTGGCACCCAGGCGGATAATGCGCTCAATACGGCTGATGTCTTCGCTGAAAGGTCCTGGCTTCTCGATTTTGAGCGTGCACATGGCAGCTGCAAACTTGCCTGCTTCCTCGCAATCCAACCCTTTGGCACGGCAGTAAAGATAGCCTGTGGAGAAAGTGTCTCCGCATCCGGTTACGTCGATGCAATGCTGCGGTTCATAGGCAGGGATGTCGTAGAATTTTCCGCCGTAATAGATTTGTGAACCGTAGCTGCCGAAAGTGAGCACCACTTCCTTCACGCCCCAGGATGCAATTATCTTGGCCACACGGCGCGGGTCTTTCTCACCTGTAATAACTTCCATCTCATACTCGTTGAGCTTAAGGATATCGGTCATGGCCAGCACTTCCATCTTGTCCTTCCAGTCGCAGGCATAGACATGCTCGTCGCGAACCTCGCGCAGATAGCCTTGCACGTCAATGCTGACCTTTCCCTTACGCGAGAGACATTCCACTACTTCGGGCGAAAAATCGTCGCTGAGCAGCGAGCCGAGGTGGAAGACACGTGCCTCAAGTCCCTCCATTTGTTCCACGGTGAAGGGGTCGCTCTTGGCGAGTACCCTCTGGGAACGGGCATTGCGGTTGTTGCCGTATTTGTTTTCAAAGAAGACGGTCTCCTTGCTGTCGAAGGCAACCACATCGATACCTTCAGCCTCCATCCGGCTGATGGCCTCACGGTCTTTCTGGGCGATGGCGGTCACCATCTGGAATGAAACATCGTGGGGCAGATGGTTGATGCCGTAGGCGAAATAGTAGGCCGTACCGCCGTTCTGATAGAATGTATGATCGGGCGTGATGATCTTATCTAATGTGACATGTCCGATACAACAGATGTCTTTCATTTCCTAATATGTTAGTTTAGAATTCCGATGTGAAGTGGAATCGGATGTGTTCAAAATCCTGCTGAGCCATCTGGAGCACGTAGCCGGAATCGGCCAGGAAGACGTCACGGCCTTCCTTGTCCTTGGCCATATACTGATATTTGCGCTTCTTGAAGGCTTCCAGTTCCTTGTCATCATCGGCCTCAATCCAGCATGCTTTGTAGAGATGAACTGGCTCCCAACGGCATTTGGCATTGTATTCGTTCTCCAGACGGTACTGGATGACCTCAAACTGAAGTTGTCCAACGGTACCAATGATCTTGCGGCCATTGAACTGGTTGACGAACAGCTGCGCAACACCTTCGTCCATCAGCTGGTCGATGCCTTTCTGCAATTGCTTTGACTTCATCGGGTCATCGTTCTCGATATATTTGAACATCTCAGGCGAGAAGGAAGGCAGTCCGCGGAAATGGAGCTCTTCGCCCTCGGTGAGCGTGTCGCCTATCTTGAAGATGCCGTTATCAGGCAGACCTACGATATCGCCCGGCCATGCTTCCTCGATGGTGCTTTTGCGCTGGGCCATGAACTGGGTGGGGGAGGAGAAGCGCACAGTCTTGCCCTGTCGCACGTGGAGATAGGGCTGGTTGCGCACAAAGCGTCCTGAGCAAACCTTGCAGAAGGCGATACATGAGCGATGGTTCGGGTCGATGTTGGCCGTTATCTTGAAGATGAAGCCGGTAAACTTAGGCTCTTCGGGCTCCACCATACGCTCCTCAGCCTTCGTGGGCTTGGGGCTTGGGGCAATCTCTACGAAACAGTTGAGCAGTTCCTGCACACCGAAGTTGTTGAGTGCTGAACCGAAGAAGACGGGAGCCACCTCGGCAGAGCGATAGGTATCCACGTCGAACTCAGGATAGACTCCATCCACGAGTTCCAGGTCTTCGAGTAGCTTTTCGGCATTCTGTTCTCCTACAAAATCCGCGAGCTTGGCGGCATCGTTGATGTCTACCTCCACCTTCTCGGTAACGCGCTGTTTATCGGGCGTGAAGAGGTCGAGCTTTTGCTCGTAGATGTTATAGACGCCCTTAAACTTAGCACCTTGGTTGATGGGCCATGAGAGGGGACGCACCTTGATTTCCAGTTCCTGTTCCAGTTCGTCGAGCAGGTCAAAGGGGTCGCGTCCTTCACGGTCCATCTTGTTGATGAAGATGATGACGGGCGTGTTGCGCATGCGGCAGACGTTCATCAGCTTGCGTGTCTGTGCTTCCACACCTTTGGCTCCGTCCACCACAATGATGGCCGAATCCACGGCCGTGAGCGTGCGGTAGGTGTCCTCTGCGAAGTCCTGGTGACCGGGGGTGTCGAGGATGTTCACCTTATAGACGATGGCGTCTTCTGCTTCTGGATTTGGCGAATAGTCAAATTCCATTACCGAAGTAGAGACGGAAATACCGCGTTGCTTCTCGATGTCCATCCAGTCGGAAGTGGCGGTTTTCTTGATTTTATTGTTCTTGACGGCTCCGGCCACTTGGATCTGTCCTCCGAAGAGCAGGAACTTCTCGGTGAGCGTGGTCTTACCGGCATCAGGGTGCGAAATGATCGCAAAGGTTCTTCTACGTTCTATCTCTTGATTCATAGTTTCTCAATACAATCTTTGAGGCTTTCTTCCCAATAGGGGATTTCTATGTCGTATGTCTTCTTGATTTTTGTCTTATCGAGCACGCTGTAGGCGGGACGCTTGGCAGGCGTGGGATATTCTGCGGTATGGAGCGGACGTACATGGCAGGAAGTGATGCCGGCGATGCGATGGATGGCTTTGGTGAAGTCGTACCACGAGATGACGCCCTCGTCCGAGAAATGATAGATACCTGGGCGGATGCCTTTCTCAATAGCCGTCATGATGATGCGGGCCAGGTCACGGGCATAGGTGGGGGTCCCGATTTGGTCGAAGATGACACCTAGTTCCGGCTTCTCGTTGCCCAGACGGATCATCGTCTTTACGAAGTTGTTTCCGAAGGTGGAGTAAAGCCAGGCTGTACGGATGATCATCGAGCGCTTGCAGAACTTCTGCACACCCAGTTCGCCTGCCAGTTTGGTGCTTCCATAGACGCTGTCGGGACAGGGCGTGTCGGTTTCCGTATAAGGTGTGTGGTTGGTGCCGTTGAACACGTAGTCGGTACTGATCTGGATAATCCATCCTCCGCGTTTCTCCACGGCAGCCGCCAGATAGGCAGGAGCCACGGTATTGAGCGTAGTGCAGAGTTCCTTGTTGCTCTCAGCCTTGTCCACGGCGGTATAGGCGGCACAATTCACGATGCCGTCGATTTTATTCTCTTGTACGAATTGTTCGATGGCCAGTTGGTCGGTAATGTCGAGTTCCTCCACATCGGTGTTGAACCACTGGTGTTCACTATGTTCTTTTTCGAGCAACTGCATCTCATTTCCGAGTTGACCGTTGCAACCTGTTATCAATATATTCATATGTTAATCTTCGAATTTTAATCCTTCTTCCTTGTCTTTTTTGTAATAGTCGGAGAGCATGCCGATGAAGGTGGTGATTTCCTTGATGGCATGTTCGGTATCGGGGCTGATTTCCTTTTTCTGAAGGCGGAGCATCATCGTTCCGTAGAGGGCGTTGAAGCAGGTCTCAATTTCAGGCTCTTCGGCATTTCCGCGCTTGCGGAGTTCCACGATATAGGGCAGCACCTTGTAGTATTCGCTCGTGTAGAAGGGGAATTGGGTGCTGCTGAGGAGCTGCGCGTTGAGTTCTGTCAGCTGCTGCATCACCACCTTGTTGATCTGCAGGTGTCCGGTCTCTCGGCAACCCTCCTGGTTCATCATGCGGACCAGGTCGCCATACCAGTCGGTCATTTCTTCCTTCTGCTCGTCAGTATAGTCAAAACGCTCTATGTATTCACGCCGTATTCTGCTCAGCGAGCATCCGTAAGCGCGAAGCAAATCCTCCACCTGCCACATATAGAGCAGATATTCGGCAATATTGTTTTTACGAAGTTGTTGTGCGATGTACATGAGTTGTCAGAACTCGGGTAAAGTGTAAAGGTTAAACATGGTTCCGAAGAGCACGATGAGCGAGAAGATGATCACGATGCTACCGATAACCTTATTGATGATGATGATGCCGGTTGTGTCGAAAATGGTGCGCACCTTGTCGATGAGCCATGTGAGACCGTACCACCAGAGTAAGGCGCCGAAGACGATGCTCAGATACCCCAGGCACATCTCCACGGGATGGTCGGGTACAACGAAGGCGAACTGGGCGAAACATCCCATGAAGAGGAAGATGATGAGCGGGTTGGAGAAGGTCACCAGGAAGGCCGTGAAGCCGTTGTGCCAGAGTGTTCCCTTCTGCTTGCTGCTCATGTGCATGTTCTTCGTGGGGTTGGCCCTGTAGGAAATGATGCCGAAGATTAGCAGAATAACACTACCCATCAGCTGAAGTAGGAATTTCGTCTGGGCGTTGTTCACGAAATCCATCACGAACGACATACCAAGACCTGTAATCATAGCGTAGATGATATCGCTCACCGAGGCCCCGATGCCCGTAACGAAACCATACCAGCGACCTTTGTTCAGCGTGCGTTGTACGCATAGCACGCCTACCGGGCCCATGGGCGCAGAAGCGATTATGCCAATCATAATTCCCTTGAATACAAGATTGACAATATCTATATGAAACGGAAATGGCATCATATTTCGAGTGCAAAGGTACGAAATTTTCCCGATTTATGTAATTTTATAGGATAAAAGTTTGTGTTGTGCGACTTTTTTCCTACCTTTGCCGTGTTAATGAAGCATTTTTCTAACAACTAAAAATATTTATGCTATTATGAATGCACAACCAGCAATTAAGCCCTATGTGATTGGTTTGGACCTTGGAGGTACCAACTCCGTGTTCGGAATCGTTGACGCCCGAGGTGACATCAAGGCTACCACAGCCATCAAGACTCAGGGCTATGACAAAGTGGAAGACTACGTTGACGCCTGCGTGGAAGCCCTGCAGGTCATCATCGACCAGGTGGGCGGTATCGAGACCATCAAAGCCATGGGTATCGGCGCCCCCAACGGTAACTATTATACCGGCACGATAGAGTTTGCCCCCAATCTCCCCTGGGCTCATGACGGGATTGTTCCCCTGGCTCAGATGTTCAGCGACCGCCTGAATGGAATCCCCGTCGGACTGACCAATGATGCCAATGCAGCCGCTGTGGGTGAGATGATCTACGGAGTGGCGCGTGGCATGAAGAACTTCATCGTCATCACCCTCGGAACCGGTGTAGGCTCAGGTATCGTCATCAACGGCCAGCTGGTCTATGGCTGCGACGGATTTGCCGGCGAGCTGGGCCACGTCACCATGGTACGTGAGGGAGGCAGAGTATGCGGATGCGGCCGTCAGGGCTGTCTTGAGTGCTACTGCTCCGCAACAGGTGTGGCTCGTTCTGCACGTGAGTTCCTCCAGAAGTCACAGGAGCCCTCTCTGCTCCGCGAATTGGATCCCGAGCAGATCACCTCGCTTGATGTCTCGATTGCAGCCGGCAAGGGAGACGCTCTGGCCCAGCGCATCTATGAGTTCACCGGCGACATGCTCGGCAAGGCTTGTGCCGACTTTGCAGCCTTCTCTTCGCCCGAGGCATTCATCTTCTTCGGCGGTATGACCAAGGCAGGCGACCTCATCATGAAGCCCATCGAGGAAAGCTATAATAAGCATGTGCTGAAGATCTTCAAGGGCAAGGCCAAGTTCCTGGTCAGCGGCCTCGACGGTTCATCGGCAGCCGTGCTAGGAGCCTCCGCCATCGGTTGGGAACTCTGATTCCGATTCACTTATTAATAATATAGAATACGCACGTGCTTATACGCGTGCGTATTTTCTTTTGCTTCCACCCATCAGAAGCCTTCCTTCTAACCATTGGAAGCACCCTTTCCAGACTTTGGAAGCATCCTTTCCAGCCATTGGAAATGATATTTCCATGCATCAGAACAGATATAGTTAGGGTGAGGTTTTTATTCCACCACGACCGTTTTGGTGGTGTAGTTGGAATAGACGATGATCTGGACGCCTTTCTCGCTTGCTTTCACGGGGATGCCCTGGAGATTGTAGCGCGCCACTTCGTATGGGGTGCCATCTTCCGACTGGACGCTTTGGATTTTTGCCGGACTGGAGCCTTCGCTTCGGGACATGATGACCACCTCGCCTTCGCCTACTTCAAAAGCTTTCTCTAGCATGAAGCCTTCTTTTCCTAATAAGGTCATGAGTCGTCCCATGGTCATGTCCTGCGTGTAATAGTAATAGTCTTTTATCCCGGAGGGGATGTCGCCCGTGAGGTAGAGGGTGGAGCCGTTTTGGAACGATTCGTTGATTTTCAGGCCTTCCGTGAGGTATATATGTACGTAACTCTTCTGGGCAAAGCCCGCCAGCGGTAAGGCTAACAGCAAAAACAATAGAATCTTTTTCATCTTAGTATGGTTTTAAATTGTTTGACTTGCGTTGCTGATGACTTCATCAGTTGCAAAGATAGTGAATATTTCGGGAATTTCTTCGCTTAATCGGATTTTTGTTGTACCTTTGCCCCTACGTAAAGAAATTATGGACAGAAAAGAAGACATCAAAAACGCCGTAGAGGTGATGCGGAAGGGTGGGGTGATACTCTATCCTACGGATACCGTGTGGGGCATCGGATGCGATGCTACCAACGAGGAGGCCGTCGCCAAGGTGTATAAAATCAAGCAGCGCGACGACTCGAAGGCACTGATCTGCTTGGTGGACAGCGACGCTCGCCTGCAACGTTATGTGAGGAACGTGCCCAATGTGGCTTGGGACATTTTCGACCTGGCCACGAAGCCCACCACGATCATCCTGGACGGGGCCGTGAACCTTGCTCCGAACCTGATTGCTGAGGACGGGAGTATCGCCATGCGCATTACACAAGAGGAGTTCTCGAAGGATCTTTGCTACCGGTTCCAGAAGGCCATCGTCTCCACGAGTGCCAACATCAGCGGCCAGCCAGCAGCTCAGAACTTTCAGGATATTGCGCCCGAATTGCTGGAGGCCGTGGACTATGTGTGCTATTCGCGCCGTCAGGAGAAGAAGCCGCATACCCCTTCGAGCATCATCAAGCTGACGGAAAACGGCGAGGTGACCGTCATCCGAAAATAAAGATAGTAAGCAAATAATTCAGGTAACCGATGAGAGAGAAGTTTTTGACTTGGCGACAGGAACACATTTCCGACAGGCAGTTCACGCTTGTCCTGAGTTTCTTCGTGGGATTGTTTGCTGCCGTTGCCGCCTTCTCGTTGCATTGGTTTATTCGTCAGATACAACTGCTTCTTACTGAGGGGTTTACGGCTTCTTCATTCAACTGGCTCTACCTGGTCTATCCGGTTATCGGTATTTACCTGACTTCCCTCTTTGTACGCTATATTGTGAAGGACAATATCTCTCATGGTATCACGCGAATCCTGTATGCCATCTCCACCAAAAAGAGTCGCTTGAAGGCGCACAATACGTGGAGCTCGGTCATCGCATCGGCCATCACAATCGGCTTTGGCGGTTCGGTGGGAGCAGAGGCACCTATCGTGCTTACCGGTTCTGCCATTGGCAGTAATCTGGGGCGGGTGTTCAAATTGGATTCCAAGACGCTAATGCTGCTCATCGGTTGTGGTGCAGCGGCTGCCATTGCTGGTATCTTCAAGGCCCCGATAGCCGGACTGGTGTTCACACTGGAAGTGCTGATGATCGACCTGACGATGGCTTCTCTGATGCCTATCCTCATTGCCTCCGTGACGGCCGTCTGCTTCAGTTATATCTTCAACGGCTCCAACTCGCTCTTTGAGTTCACGATGGACGGCGCCTGGCAGATGGATCGTGTGCCCGCCTATATTTTATTAGGAGTATTCGGCGGCCTGATCAGTCTTTACTTCATCCGTATGATGACGGCCTGCGAGGGCGTGTTTGCCAGACTCAACAAATACCGTTATGCCAAGCTGGCGCTGGGCGGCTTGATACTGAGTTCGCTCATCTTCCTTTTCCCGGCCCTCTATGGCGAAGGCTATAACAGCATCAACATCCTGCTGAACGGAAAGACAGAAGCCGACTGGAACGAGATACTCAACAATTCCCTGTTCTACGGTCATGGTAACTTGCTGATAGTCTATATCGGCCTGGTGCTGCTGACGAAGGTTTTTGCTACCTCGGCTACCAATGGCGGAGGTGGTTGCGGCGGTACTTTTGCCCCCTCGCTTTTTATCGGCGCTTTCGGAGGCTTCTTCTTTGCCCGCCTGTGGAACATGGAGCAGATCGGGGTATATATCCCTGAGAAGAATTTCGCCATGCTGGGAATGGCTGCCGTGATGGCCGGCGTGATGCATGCGCCGCTGACGGGCATCTTCCTAATTGCCGAACTGACAGGCGGCTACCAGATGTTCATCCCGCTGATGATTACCAGTATCTGTGCTTTCCTGACCATCAACATCTTTGAGAAACACAGCATCTACGGCATGCGGCTGGCGCGCGAAGGCAAGTTGATCACCCATCATACAGACCGCGCCGTGCTCACGCTGATGAGTCTGGATTCCGTCATAGACCGGCATTTCACGTCCGTGAAGCCCGATATGGAACTGAGTTCGCTGGTGCATGCCCTGAGCCGTTCGAAGCAGAGTCTGCTTCCGGTACTCGATGATGCAGGGAACCTGCTGGGGGAAGTAGACCTTCAGAAGATACGAAATATCGTGTTCCGCACGGAACTATATCACCATTTTACCGTCAATCAGCTGATGAGCCAACCTTTGGCTATGCTCGGCGTGAACGATCCGATGGAAGATGTGATGGAAACATTCGACAGGACCGATGCCCAGATGCTGCCTGTGGTTGACCTCAGCGGCAAGTTGATAGGATATATATCACGCTCCCATCTCTATACGGAATACCGTCAGATGGTGGCTGATATGAGTGCGGATTAGTTTTTTTGAGTCTAGGATTTTAGGTTATTATGAAGAAGGAAGATTTACGCATCGTTTTTATGGGGACGCCCGAGTTTGCCGTGGGAACCCTGAAGAAACTGGTGGAAGGCGGCTATAACGTGGTTGCCGTGGTGACGCAGCCAGACAAGCCTGTTGGCCGTCATCAGGACACGCTGCAACCCTCACAAGTGAAGCAATATGCGCTTTCGGTTGGACTACCTGTGCTTCAGCCTGTAAAGATGAAAGACCCCGATTTCGTGGAGCAGCTACGTGCTTTTCAGGCAGATCTTCAGGTTGTGGTGGCTTTCCGTATGCTTCCTGAAGTGGTATGGGCTATGCCACGCTTCGGTACTTTCAATGTGCATGCGGCCCTGCTGCCTCAGTATCGTGGTGCCGCACCTATCAATTGGGCGGTAATCAACGGCGAGACGCAGACGGGTGTGACAACCTTTTTTCTGGACCACGATATCGATACGGGACGCATTATCATGCAGAAACCCTTTGAAATCAAGGACGACTACAACGTGGAGAACGTATATGACGGTCTGATGGGACTTGGAGCCGAGATTGCCTTGGAGACTATCGATCGCATCTTGGAGGGAGATGGAAAGGTGGAAAGTCTTCCGCAGGAGGAAATGATTCCCGTTGGGACAGAACTCCATCCGGCTCCTAAGATTTTCAAGGAAACATGTGAGATTGACTGGAATCAGGAGGCTAAGAAAGTCTATGATTTCATCCGCGGCCTGAGCCCATATCCCGGAGCTTGGACCACGCTGGTGTCGCCTGAAGGAAAGGAGACCGTACTGAAAGTCTATGCTTCCTCCAAGGCCGTAGGAACCACGGAAGAACAAGCAGGTCAGCTGCTGAGGGAGAAGAACAGGCTGATGGTGGCTACGGGCAACGGACTCTTAAACCTTGAAGAAGTCCAGTTGGCTGGTAAGAAAAGAATGAAAGCCATCGATTTCCTCAACGGTTTTCGTGACCTGACTGGCTATTGCGTGCGCTGAACCTGTCAAAGACGTAGCGAACAATAAGGAAATTGCTTGGCACGGCGATGCAATACATGGGCAATGGAGCCCATTCCTTGGCAACTCCCAGCCATATGAATACATTCAGCAGTCCTATTTGCAGGAAGAAATTAAAGAGATGGGCACCGGCAAAGCCGATGCCATTCTTTTTGTTCGTTTCCTTTCGGAAGGTGAAATGAGCGGACAACAGGTAGTTGAAGCAGAAACTGATGATGTAGCCGATGGCATAGGCAATACTCTTGTCCATGAAAGGCAGCAATATCAGATAGATGGCGTAGTTGATGGCTACGGCAATGACGCCAACTACCCCAAAACGGAATAGTTCCCAGAAAGTGTCCTTACTGAATAATTTCACAGGATAATCAATTCTCTTTGATCAGTATTCCAGATTCTCCTTGCCGGTCTTTTCCACCTCATCGATTACCTTCAGCAAGTATTGACCGTACTGGTTTTTCAGCATGGGCTGGGCAACCTCGCGGAGTTTCTCGGCCGTAATCCATCCCTTGCGGTAGGCGATGCCTTCCAAACAAGCAACCTTTAAGCCCTGACGTTTCTCAATGACCTCCACAAAGGTTGAAGCCTCGGAAAGTGAGTCGTGTGTACCGGTATCGAGCCATGCGAAGCCGCGGCCGAAGGTCTGCACTTTCAGTTGCTTGTCTTCCAAGAACTTCTGGTTGACTGTTGTGATTTCCAATTCTCCACGGGCGGAAGGCTTGATGTTCTTGGCCACCTCAACCACCTTGTTGGGGTAGAAGTAAAGACCTACCACGGCATAGTTACTCTTTGGTTCTTTTGGCTTTTCCTCGATGGAGAGGCAATTGCCGTCCTTGTCGAATTCTGCCACGCCGTAGCGCTCAGGGTCGCTCACCCAATAGCCGAAGACGGTAGCCTTGTCGTTCTGTTCGGCATCAATCACAGCCTGCTTCAAAAGCGAGGACAAACCAGCACCATGGAAGATGTTGTCGCCCAACACTAGGCAAGCGGAATCGTTGCCGATGAATTCCTCACCGATGATGAAAGCCTGGGCAAGTCCGTCGGGAGAAGGTTGTTCGGCATATTCGAATTTTACGCCATAGTCACTTCCGTCACCCAGCAGGCGCTTGAAGCCTGGCAGGTCGTGTGGCGTTGAAATGATGAGGATCTCGCGGATTCCGGCCAGCATGAGCACGGAAATTGGATAGTAGATCATCGGTTTGTCAAAAATGGGAATCAGTTGTTTGCTGATGCCTTTGGTAATAGGGTAGAGACGCGTGCCGCTACCACCTGCTAATACAATACCTTTCATATTTGATTGCTATTTTTGATTTTGGTAGCAAAGATATAATTTTTTTTCATCTGATGCAAACTTTTGGCCACTTAACTGATTAAATTCCATTAAATTATGAATTTTCGTTCCATAAATTTTGAATAATCGCAAAAAATACTTATCTTTGCCCTCAAATTCCATTTATATGGCAAGTTCGACTGATATTCTGAATACTTTCACCACCCGGATGAGGCAGATGATTCTCCGCTTTGCAGAAATGAAGAAGGAGAACGAAGAGCTCTATGCGATGGTGGATCAGCGCGAAAAGGAAATCGCGCAGTTGAAGGAACAGCTGGGACAAGCCGAGCGCGACTACAACAGTTTGAAGATGGCCCGTATGCTTGAGGTGACCGACGGAGATGTGGAGGGAGCCAAGAAGCGTGTTGCCGGTCTCATCCGTGAGGTCAATCGCTGTATAACCATGTTGAGCGAGAAGTAAAATGGCGGAAGAAAAAGAAAGACTCAATATAAGATTGCACGTATATGATACGGACATCCCCGTGAAAGTAGATCGCGAGGATGAGTATTTCTATCGTGAGGCTGCAAAACTTATATCCAGTACAGTAAACAAATACGCTGAAGTCTTCAAGACAAAGAAGAGCGAAAAGGAAATACTGTACATGGCGATGATTGACATTGCCCTTCACTACGAGAAGGAGAAGGGAAATAATGACACATCGGAGTATGATAATATTCTTTCGTCGTTAACCAAGGAGATTGAAAGAATATTATAAACAACAAATATATATTTTATGACATTATTGACATTGATTGTTGCCGTGGTAGCCCTCATTATCGGTGGGCTAGGCGGATATCTGATCTTCCGTTACGGATTGACAGGGAAATACAAGCAGATGATGGCCACCGCCGAGAAGGAGGCTGAAGACCTGAAGAAAGAGAAACTTTTTGAAGTAAAGGAAAAATTCCTTAACAAGAAGGCTGAGCTGGAAAAGGAAGTCCAACAGCGCAACCAGAAGATTCAGCAGAATGAAAACAGGCTGAAACAGCGCGAGATAGGGTTGAATCAGCGTCAGGAGGAATTAGGCCGCAGAAAGCAGGAAGTTGACCAGCAACAGCAGCGTGTGGACAATGAAAAGAAACTGCTCGTTGTGAAGCAGGAGGAACTTGAAAAGATGCAGCAGCAAGAGCGCGTGAAACTCGAAGAACTCTCCGGTCTCAGCGCCGAGGAAGCCAAGAGCCGATTGGTGGAGAGCCTGAAGGACGAGGCTCGTACCGATGCTGCCAGTTATATCAATGAAATCATGGATGAGGCAAAGTTGAATGCCAATCAGCAAGCCAAGAAAATCGTGATTCAGACCATTCAGCGAGTGGCCACCGAAACAGCCATCGAGAATTCCGTCAGCGTTTTCCATATTGACAACGATGAGGTGAAAGGCCGTATTATCGGTCGTGAAGGCCGTAATATCCGTGCGCTTGAAGCCGCCTGCGGAGTGGAGATTGTAGTTGATGATACACCTGAAGCTATTGTCATCTCAGCTTTTGATCCTATCCGTCGTGAGGTTTGCCGTCTGGCACTTCACCAGCTTGTTTCCGACGGACGTATCCACCCCGCACGTATTGAGGAGGTGGTAGCCAAGGTGAAGAAGCAATTGGAGAATGAGGTCATCGAGACTGGTAAGCGTACGGCTATCGACCTGGGTATCCATGGCTTGCATCCTGAACTGATCCGTATTGTCGGTAAGATGAAATATCGTTCTTCTTATGGTCAGAATCTTTTGCAACATGCTCGTGAGACAGCTAACCTATGTGCCGTTATGGCAAGCGAACTCGGCTTGAATCCTAAGAAAGCAAAGCGAGCCGGCTTGTTGCATGACATCGGTAAGGTACCCGATGAGGAAAGCGAACTGCCGCATGCACTCTATGGTGCCAAGATTGCCGAGAAGTATAAAGAGAAGCCCGATATCTGCAATGCTATTGGTGCTCACCATGACGAGATGGAGATGCAGACTTTGCTGGCTCCCATCGTCCAGGTATGTGATGCTATCTCGGGAGCGCGTCCCGGTGCACGTCGTGAGATTGTAGAGGCTTACATCAAACGTCTTAACGATCTGGAAGCCATCGCTATGAGTTATCCTGGTGTGACCAAGACTTATGCCATCCAGGCTGGTCGTGAACTCCGTGTAATCGTGGGTGCCGACAAGATGGACGACAACGAGAGCGAGAAGTTGTCTGGCGAAATCGCTACAAAGATTCAGAATGAGATGACTTATCCCGGTCAGGTGAAGATTACCGTGATACGTGAGACTCGTTCTGTAGCTTACGCAAAATAAATTTATAGACTAGCAGAGTGGGGCAGGCTTTTTGCTTGCCCTACTATATTTAAAGGTGAAAGGAATGAAGGTATGAAGAATCAGAAGATGTATGAGGCCGATGATAAGATGATCAGTCTTATTGCCGATAATTACAACCTTTTGGAGAGTCTCGGACGATTCGGTATCAATCTGGGATTTGGTGACAAGACTGTCCGTGAGGTTTGTGAAGACCAAGGCGTGGACACTTACACTTTCCTGGTAATGGTTAATTTTTCAATCAACGGCTATCGGGCCATTGACGATAATGACCGCATATCCGTTCCTACCGTTCTTCATTACCTGAAGGCTTCCCACGAGTATTACCTTGATTTCCAGTTGCCAGATATCCGTAAGGAACTGAAGGAAGCGCTTGACGAGAATGATAACTTGGCAAGGCTGATTCTGAAGATGTATGATGTCTATGCCCATGAGATACGTTCCCACATGAAATATGAGGAGCAGAACGTATTTCCGTATGTGGAGAAATTGCTGAATAAGGAGGATGTGGGCGATCAGGACATCGATACTTTCTCAAAGCATCATGGTCAGATTACTGCCCGTTTGCGTGAGTTGAAGAATATCATCATCAAGTACTTGCCAAGTGATACCCAGCGAAATAACAAGTTGACCGCCGTGCTTTACGACTTGTACAAGAATGAAGAATGGCTTGGTCAACATGCGGAAATGGAGGATGAGATATTCATTCCGGCTATCCGTCGGATGGAGCGTTTGTCTAAGCAGAATGACGTGAGTGCCAAGATCTCGAAGATGATCTATCAGAGTCCTGATAACAGCGAAGTCCTTTCCGATCGTGAGCGTGATGTTATTATTTCACTTGTCCAAGGGATGACGAACAAGGAGATTGCTGATCATCTTTGCATCAGTATCAATACCGTCATTACGCATCGTCGCAATATCGCCAGGAAATTACAGATTCATAGTCCTGCGGGACTAACCATCTATGCCATCGTGAATAATTTGGTGGATATCTCCGCTGTTAAGCTATAAAAGAAGAAACCCGGATTTTTTATCCGGGCTTCTTTGTATTTAATAGTTGCGGGCTTCAATCTGGAAGTAGCTTTGAGGATGATTGCAAACCGGGCAGATTTTCGGAGCTTTCTTGCCGATTACAATATGGCCGCAGTTTGAGCATTGCCAGATAACATCACCTTCGCGCGAGAATACGATTTCGTCATTGATGTTCTTGAGCAACTGGCGATAGCGCTCTTCGTGATGCTTTTCAATCGCACCCACCATGCGCATTTTGGCAGCAATCTCATTAAAACCTTCTTCCTCTGCCTCTATGGCCATACGTTCATACATGTCAGTCCATTCGAAGTTTTCGCCATTAGCAGCATCCTCTAAATTCTGCGTTGTTGCAGGCACTTCACCTCCATGCAGGTATTTGAACCAGAGTTTGGCATGCTCTTTCTCGTTCAGGGCGGTCTCTATAAAGAGATTGGAAATCTGTACATAGCCTTCCTTCTTTGCTTTTGAGGCATAATAGAGATACTTGGTGTGAGCCTGACTTTCACCGGCGAATGCCTCCATCAGGTTCTTCTCTGTCTTTGTTCCTTTTAATTCTTTCATAATCCTAATGTTTGTGTAATGTAAGTATTATAGATTTGCGATACAAAGATAATACTATTATTTTAAATATCCAAACATTATTTGTAAATTTTACAAATTTTGTGTAAATTCCCCACGCATAGGATGGTTCATCAGGTTTCTGATAATCCGCCAATCTGTATAATGGCCTTGGAGGTGCATCAATTTGGTGACCGTGCTTTCTACGGTGGCATCGTATCCAGAGATGACGCCTGCATTCTTTAACTGATAGCCGTTGTCATATCGGGCCATCTCAACGGTTCCGGCTGCACATTGCGATATATTCACGATGTTGATTCCATGTTCTGTTGCCTGCTTCAGAAGATGCATAAGCCAGGGCTTTTGAGGTGCATTGCCGCTTCCGTAGGTACGCATGACGATTGAACGCAGTTCCGGAGCATCCAGGATATGGCGGACGATATTTTCCTGGATTCCTGGGAATAGCGTGAACACGACGACGTTTGGATCCATTACGAAATGAGGTTTCATAGGTTTTGTATAATCCGGTTTCAGGATGTATTCTTCATGGTAGACAATGTTCACGCCGGCATCTGCCAGATGGGGATAATTGAACGAATCAAAGGCATTAAAACCGTCGGCATTAATCTTAGTCGAGCGGTTTCCACGCAGGAGTTTTCCGCTGAAGTAGATACAGACCTCTGGTACAATGGGCGTTCCGTCCTGATGATAGGCGGAAGCGATTTCGATGGAAGTGACGAGATTCTCTTTTCCATCGGTGCGTAACTGGCTGATGGGGAGTTGGGAACCGGTAAGAATGACGGGCTTGGTCAGATTCTCGAGCATGTAGGAGAGGGCAGAGGCCGTGAAAGCCATAGTGTCGGTGCCATGAAGAACCACGAAACCGTCGTATTGTTCATATTGGTCTGCAATAATACGCACAATCTGCGCCCAAAGCCTGGGATTCATGTCGCTTGAATCAATGGCGGGCGTGAACTGATAGACGTCTATTTGGGTGGTAATCGACTTGAATTCAGGCAAGTTTTCAATGAGGTGATTGAAGTCAAGCGGTTCAAGCGCATCTGTTTTCGGATTGCGACCCATGCCTATTGTGCCACCGGTATAAATGAGGAGCACACGGTTTGTATTAGTGTACGACATCGTTTACGTAATTTATTTGTGCAAATATAATTTAAATATTTCTGTTATCCAAAAAATTAATGTACATTTGCAGAAAGAATTTTCTAAGTACTTAAAAACAATACACACTATGAAGCAATTTATGGATGAAAACTTCCTGCTTGAGACCGCTACGGCGCAGGATTTTTTCCACAATCATGCGGCTAAAATGCCTATCATCGACTATCATTGTCATCTGATTCCCGAAATGGTGGCTAAGGATCACAAGTTTAAGAGCATTACGGAGCTATGGCTCGGAGGTGACCACTATAAGTGGCGTGCTATGCGCACCAATGGCGTTGACGAGCGTTATTGCACTGGTAAGGATACTTCTGACTGGGAAAAGTTTGAGAAGTGGGCTGAGACCGTTCCTTACACCTTCCGCAATCCCTTGTATCATTGGACACACCTGGAGTTGAAGACAGGCTTTGGCATTACAAAACTTCTTTCTCCAAAGACAGCCCGTGAAATCTTCGACGAGTGTAATGACAAATTGCAGAATGATCCCGAATATACCGCACGCGGTTTTATGCGTCACTATCATGTAGAGACCGTATGCACAACAGACGATCCCGTCGATGATCTCCACAATCATATTGAATATGCCAAGACTAAAGGCGAGAAGGATGCTCGCATGATTCCTGCCTGGCGTCCCGACAAGGCTATGAATATCGAGAAGCCCGACTTTGCCGACTATGTTAATCAGCTTGGTGAGGTTGCTGGTGTGACGATTACCACCTTCAAGGATATGGTGGATGCGCTTCAGAAGCGTCACGATTTCTTCCATGAAATGGGCAGCCGCCTGAGCGACCATGGTATCGAGGAATTCTATGATGAGCCATACACCGATGCTGAGATTGAGAAGATCTTTGCAAAAGCTATGAAGAAGGAGGCGCTTACAGAATTGGAAACTCGCCAGTATAAGCATTGCTTCCTGAAGATTTGCGCTGAGATGGATCACGCCAGCAACTGGACACAGCAGTATCACTATGGAGCCATTCGTGACAACAATACGTTGATGTATAATCAACTTGGTCCCGACACCGGTTTTGATTCCATCGGTGAGTTCAATACAGCCAAGGCAATGAGCCATTTCCTCAATGAACTCAATATGGAGAAGAAACTCACGCGTACCATATTATATACATTGAACCCCTGCGCAAATGAGGTTATTGCCACCATGCTTGGTAACTTCCAGGATGGTTCATGCCCCGGTAAGATTCAGTTTGGTTCAGGCTGGTGGTTCAATGACCAGCTCGACGGAATGGAGCGTCAGATGAATGCCCTTTCCGTGCTTGGTCTGCTGAGTCGTTTCGTAGGAATGCTCACCGACAGCCGCTCATTCCTTTCTTATCCGCGTCATGAATATTTCCGTCGTCTGCTTTGTAACCTCTTGGGCAACGATGTTGAGAAAGGCCTGATACCAGCAGATATGGAGAGCCTCTATCGAATGGTGGAAGACATCTCATACAACAACGCAAAGAATTATTTCAAGTTCTAAATTATCAGAATCCCGGTGATTTTCATCGGGATTCTTTATATTATTTTTCAAAAACTTGCATTTCTCAAAAATTAACTGTAATTTTGCACCAAAATTAACAATTAATTGCTTGATTATGAAAAAATTCCTTATTCCATTTGTGGCCGTTGCCGCTATGATTTTCACAGGTTGTGCATCTCCTAAGAAAATTGCTTATTTGCAGCATGCAGAAGACGAAAACTATGATGCTACGCGTTATCAGCATAATATTAAGGTAATGCCGAAGGATAACCTTACTATTTATATCACTGCAACTGATCAGGAAGCAGTTTCCATATTCAATAAACATATTGGCAGCAATCGTAATCAGTATCAAGGTGGTATTGGTGGAACGATTTATTCCTATGCTGTGGATGACGATGGAACTATTAATTTTCCAATTTTAGGAAGAATCAAAGTTGAAGGTTTGACCCGTTTGGAAGTTGAGCAGTTGTTATGTGATAAGCTCAAACCTTATTTGGCAGAAACGGAGAATCCTATTGTAACGGTTCGTATCAATAGCTTCCATTTCACGATTCTCGGCGAGGTTGGCTCTCCTGGCGTAAAAACTTCTGCTCGTGAGAAGTGTAGTCTTCTTGATGCCATCGCTATGTCTGGTGACATAGGTATTCAGGGTAAGCGCGATAACATTATGCTGATTCGTGAGGCAGCTGATGGTGGAAAGTCTGTTCATCGTCTGAATATTCTCGATCCCAGTATCATGAAGTCACCTTATTTCTACTTGCAGCAGAATGACGTGATTTACGTGGAGCCCAACAGCATCAAGAAGACAAATGCGTCCATCGGAACTTCAACACACCTGTGGTTCTCGCTGGCCAGCGTATTGGTTTCTTCGGCAACACTTATAGTCAATGTAGTTAATAAGACTAAATAATAAAGATAGATACACACACACAAACACACAACAACACAACAAAAAAAATATGTGCGGAATAGTAGGATACATCGGTAAGCGTGAGGCTTATCCTATTCTGATAAAAGGACTTAAACGACTCGAATATCGCGGCTATGATAGTGCCGGCGTGGCATTGCTAAACGCCAAGGGCGATTTGAGTGTTTACAAGACAAAAGGCAAGGTAAGCGATTTGGAGACTTACTGTGCCGATAAAGATATCACTGGTAGCCTGGGAATTGCCCACACCCGTTGGGCAACCCATGGCGAGCCTTCTTCGCGTAATGCCCATCCGCATTATTCGGAATCCAAGAATCTTGCTCTCATCCATAACGGTATCATTGAGAACTATGCCGACTTGAAATCGAAACTGATTGAAAAGGGCATTAAGTTCATCTCTGATACGGATACCGAAGTGCTCGTTCAGTTCGTGGAATATGTCATGGTCCGCAAGAATCTCGACCTGCTCACGGCTGTCCAGTTGGTGCTTCATGAGGTGATTGGCGCCTATGCCATTGCCATTGTTGACAAGCGTCAGCCCGATACCATCATTGCTGCCCGCAAGCAGAGTCCTTTGGTGGTGGGAATCGGCGAGGATGAGTTCTTTCTGGGTTCCGATGCTAGTCCTATCATTGAATACACGGATCAGGTGGTTTACTTGGAAGACGGGAATATCGCCGTGTTGAAGCGCGGAGAAGACCTGAAAGTGGTGAACATCTACAACAACGAACTTTCACCTGAAATCAAGACCGTTGATATCTCCCTCGGACAAATTGAAAAAGGCGGTTATCCGCATTTCATGCTGAAGGAAATCTTCGAGCAACCGGAGTGCATCACCAATTGCATGCGCGGCCGTGTCAATGTGGAGGCCAATCATGTCACGCTTTCAGCCGTTATCGATTTCAAGAAGCAATTGTTGGCTGCCAAGCGCATCATCATTGTAGCTTGCGGAACCTCATGGCATGCAGGCTTGATAGGTAAGCAGATCATTGAGAATCTTTGCCGCATTCCCGTGGAGGTTGAATACGCTTCAGAATTCCGCTATCGCAATCCCGTTGTTGGCGAGGGCGATGTGGTGATAGCAATCTCCCAGAGTGGTGAGACGGCTGATACACTGGCTGCCGTTGAGTTGGCTAAGCGTCAGGGTGCATTCATCTATGGCATCTGTAATGCTATTGGCTCCAGCATCCCACGAGCAACGAACACCGGTTCCTATATCCACGTGGGCCCCGAGATTGGTGTGGCTTCCACTAAGGCATTCACCGGTCAGGTGACCGTCCTGACGATGTTTGCACTTGCCTTGGGTAAAGAGAAAGGAATGGTGCCTGAGGCTGACTATCAGGAAATCGTGAAGGAACTGAGTGAGATTCCCGCTAAGATGAAGGAAGTGCTCAAGCTCAACGAGCGTATTGCAGACCTGAGCCGCACGTTCACCTATGCGCGCAATTTCCTCTATCTCGGCCGCGGCTTCAGCTATCCGGTAGCCCTGGAGGGAGCCCTGAAACTGAAGGAAATCTCGTATATCCACGCCGAGGGCTATCCTGCCGCCGAGATGAAGCACGGTCCCATTGCGCTGATTGATTCGGATATGCCTGTGGTGGTCATTGCCACTCATAATAATATGTACGAGAAGGTGCTCTCCAACATTCAGGAAATCAAGGCCCGCAAGGGTAGGGTAATCGCCTTGGTGAGCAAGGGTGACGACACGATTGCCAAGATAGCCGACGAGGTGATAGAACTGCCTGACACCTTGGAGTGCCTGGAACCGCTGATTGCCACGATTCCCCTGCAGCTGATGGCCTATCATGTAGCCGTCTGCAAGGGTAAGAACGTTGACCAGCCGCGCAATCTCGCCAAGAGTGTAACCGTGGAATAGGTATTGGATGAAAATTTTCTTGAGAATTTTCACCAATCAATTATCGGAAGGAACGCAGGCGATTATCGGAAGTAAATAATTCTTCAGGGAATTTAGGATAATATAATTAATGGAACAACTCAAACATGAATGCGGTGTGGCGATGATACGCCTATTGAAACCGCTCGATTATTACCAGCAGAAGTACGGCACGTGGATGTACGGCTTGAACAAACTCTATCTGATGATGGAGAAGCAGCACAATCGCGGCCAGGAAGGCGCAGGTATGGCCTGTGTCAACCTTGATGCCGTCCCCGGTACTGAATACATGTTTCGCGAAAGGGCTGAAGGGAAAGATGCCATCACAGAAATCTTTGCTCATGCGCAAAGTCATTTCAAGGGCTTGACGCATGAGCAACTATCCGACGTCAGTTATGCGAAGCAACACCTTCCCTTTTGTGGAGAACTTTATATGGGCCACCTCCGGTACTCAACCACCGGCAAGAGTGGCCTTTCTTATGTACATCCGTTTCTGCGCCGAAACAATTGGAGGGCCAAGAACCTCTGCCTCTGCGGAAACTTCAACATGACCAACATCGACGAGATCTTCCAGAAGATTACCGACCAGGGCCAATGCCCGCGCATCTACAGTGATTCCTACATCACCCTCGAGCTGATGGGCCACCGTCTGGATCGCGAGGTGGAGCGCAACTTCGTTGAAGCCAAGGAACAGGGACTCGAGAACACGGCGATAACCCGCTACATTGAAGACAATGTCAAGATGTCGAACGTCCTGAAGACCACGATGACGGATTTCGATGGCGGCTATGTGATGTGCGGACTCACGGGCAGCGGCGAGATGTTTGCCGTTCGCGACCCCTGGGGCATCCGTCCTGCCTTCTATTACATGAACGATGAAATCATCGTGCTGGCCAGCGAGCGCCCCGTCTTGCAGACCACGTTTGGCCTGGAGTGCGAGGATATCATCGAATTGCCTGCCGGCCATGCGCTGATTGTCAATAAGAACGGACGGAGTTCGGTCGAGGAAATCATACCCCGAAAAGGAGATGCCAAGTGCTCGTTTGAGCGCATTTATTTCAGTCGTGGTTCCGACCGCGACATCTATCAGGAGCGAAAGAAACTTGGCGAGCAACTCATGCAGCCCATCCACGATGCCATCAACGGCGAGACGCGAGATACCGTCTTCTCCTTCATTCCCAATACCGCCGAAGTGGCTTTCTACGGCATGCTCGACGGTTTCAAGAACCACCTCAACGAGAAGAAGGCAGAACAGATAGCACGCATGGACCACATGCCTACCGAGGAAGAACTGAAGCAGATTTTGAGCACCAAGGTGCGTTCCGAGAAAGTGGCATGGAAGGACATCAAGTTGCGCACCTTCATCACCGAGGGCAATTCCCGCAACGACCTCGCCTCCCACGTGTACGACATCACCTACGAGAGCCTGCGGCCTTACAAGGACAATCTTGTCATCATCGACGACTCCATCGTGCGGGGCACCACCCTGAAGGAGAGTATCTTCAAGATTCTCGACCGCCTGCATCCCAAGAAGATCGTGATGGTCTCCAGTTCGCCGCAGATCCGCTATCCCGACTACTACGGCATCGACATGCCCCGCCTGGAAGAGTTCTGTGCCTTCCGTGCAGCCATCGAGCTGCTCAAGGAGCGCGGACTCCATAAACTCATCGAAGACACCTACATCGCATGCAAGGAAGAACTGAAGAAGCCCAAGGATGAGATTCACAACCGCATGCGCACTATCTATGAGCCCTTCACCGTGAAGGAAATCAACCGCAAGATTGTGGAAATGCTCCGGCCTGAAGGCATGCAGACACCTGTGGAGCTGGTGTATCAGAGTATCGAGGGATTGCGCGAGGCCTGTCCCGGCCATTGTGGCGACTGGTACTTTACGGGCCACTATCCCACGCCTGGTGGCCGTAGGCTCGTGAATCAGGCATTTGTCAATTATGTGGAAAACATCTACCAATACGAACAAAAGTTTTAATCAAGGATAATGAAGAAAGTAACATTAGTTTTAAGCGACGGAACACGCTTCCACGGCCGTTCGTTCGGCTATGAGCAGCCTGTGGCTGGCGAAGTGGTGTTCAACACGGCCATGATGGGCTATCCCGAGAGTCTCACCGACCCATCGTATGCTGGTCAGATGATGACCCTCACTTACCCCCTGGTGGGCAACTACGGCGTACCCCCGTTCTCCATCGGCAACGACGGCATCGCGACGTTCATGGAGAGCGAAAAAATTTATGCCTCGGCCATCATCGTGAGCGACTACAGCGAGCAGTACTCCCATTGGAATGCTGTTGAGAGTCTGGGCGACTGGCTCAAACGTGAGCACGTGCCGGGCATCACGGGCATTGACACCCGCGAACTCACCAAGGTACTCCGCGAGCATGGCGTGATGATGGGTAAGATTATCTTTGATGACGAGCCCGACAACATCCCCGAGGCCGACTACGAGGGCGTGAACTGGGTTGACAAGGTGTCGTGCCGTGAGGTTATCCATTACAACGAAGGAGCCGGACGCAAGGTTGTGCTCGTGGATTGCGGCGTGAAGAACAATATCATCCGCTGCCTCATTAACCGCGGCGTGGAGGTGATTCGCGTTCCCTGGAACTATGACTACACCTCGATGCAGTTCGATGGCCTTTTCCTGGCCAATGGTCCCGGCGATCCCGATATGTGCGAGGAGGCCGTGGAGATTATCCGCCGCCAGATGTCGCTCAGCCGCAAGCCCATTTGCGGTATCTGCATGGGCAATCAGTTGCTGGCCAAGGCCGGAGGTGCCGAAATCTACAAACTGAAATACGGTCACCGTTCGCATAACCAGCCGGTGCGCGAAGTGGGTACCAACCGCTGCAATGTCACCTCTCAGAACCATGGCTATGCCGTAGATGCCCGTACGCTTGGTGCCGATTGGGAAGAACTCTTCGTGAACATGAACGACGGCTCCAACGAGGGTATCCGCCACAAGGAGAATCCCTGGTTCTCCAGCCAATTCCATCCCGAGGCCTGTAGCGGTCCTGTCGATACCGAGTTTATGTTTGATAAGTTTGTGAAAACCCTGAAGTAAAAGAAAGACGAAAGATGAAAGACGAACAGATAAAGAAAGTATTGCTCCTCGGTTCCGGAGCATTGAAGATAGGCGAGGCCGGCGAGTTCGACTATAGCGGTTCGCAGGCCCTGAAGGCCCTCCGCGAAGAGGGTGTCAAGACTGTGCTCATCAACCCCAATATCGCCACCGTGCAGACCTCGGAGGGTGTGGCCGACCAGATATATTTCCTCCCCGTGCAGCCCTATTTCGTGGAGCGTGTCATCGAGAAGGAACGCCCTGACGGCATTCTGCTGTCTTTTGGCGGACAGACAGCCCTCAACTGCGGCGTGGAACTCTCCAAGAGCGGCGTGCTCGATAAGTACGGTGTCAAGGTGCTGGGAACTCCCGTGAAGGCCATTATGGACACTGAAGACCGCGAACTCTTCGTGGAGCGGCTCAACGAAATCGGTGTGAAGACCATCAAGAGCGAGGCCTGCGAGACCATTGAACAAGCCCGTAAGGCAGCTGCCGCCCTCGGCTATCCCGTCATCATACGTGCCGCCTATGCCCTTGGCGGACTGGGTTCAGGCTTCTGCGACAATGAAGAGGAACTCAACCGCCTGGCCGAGAAAGCCTTCTCGTTCTCACCCCAGGTACTGGTGGAGAAGTCGCTGAAGGGATGGAAGGAGATAGAGTACGAGGTGGTGCGAGACCGCTACGACAACTGCATCACCGTCTGTAACATGGAGAATTTCGATCCTCTGGGCATTCATACCGGCGAGTCGATTGTGATAGCTCCCTCGCAGACGCTCACCAACTCCGAATACCACAAGCTTCGTGCGCTGGCCATCAAGATCATCCGCCATATCGGCATCGTGGGAGAGTGCAACGTGCAATATGCCTTCGACCCCCAGAGCGAGGACTACCGCGTCATCGAGGTGAACGCCCGCCTGAGCCGCTCGTCGGCATTGGCCAGCAAGGCCACGGGCTACCCCTTGGCTTTCGTGGCCGCCAAGCTGGGTATGGGCTATGGCCTCTTCGAACTGAAGAACTCCGTCACCAAGACCACCTCGGCCTTCTTCGAGCCCGCCCTCGACTATGTGGTCTGCAAGATTCCCCGCTGGGACCTCTCCAAGTTCCACGGCGTCGATAAGGAACTGGGCTCGTCGATGAAGTCCGTGGGCGAGGTGATGGCCATCGGCCGCAATTTTGAGGAAGCCATCCAGAAAGGTCTGCGTATGATCGGGCAGGGCATGCACGGCTTCGTGGAAAACAAGGAACTCCGCATTCCCGATGTCGACAAGGCCCTCCGCGAGCCTACCGACAAGCGCATCTTCATCATCTCGAAGGCAATGCACCTGCCTCATTACGACATCGACCGCATCCACGAGCTCACCAAGATTGACCGCTGGTTCCTCCATAAGCTCAAGCACATCATCGACATTGACGAGGACCTGAAGCGACACAACGTGAACACCCTCGACCGTCAGCTGCTGCTCGAGGCAAAAACCTATGGCTTCACCGATTTCCAGATAGCCCGTGCCGTCGGACTCGAGCAGGAACTCGGCAGCATGGCCAAGGCCGTGCTCGCCATCCGCTCAATGCGAAAGAACTATGGCATCGTGCCCGCCGTGAAGCAGATAGACACCCTCGCCGCCGAGTATCCCGCCCACACCAACTACCTCTATCTCACCTATAGCGGTGTGGGCAGCAACTCTGCCGTTGCTCACGATGTCAACTACGAGAACGACCGCCGCTCCATCATCGTGCTCGGCTCCGGAGCCTATCGTATCGGCTCCAGCGTGGAGTTCGACTGGTGTGGCGTACAGGCCCTCAACACTATCCGCCGCCAGGGCTACCGCTCCGTGATGATCAACTACAATCCCGAGACTGTCTCCACAGACTACGACATGTGCGATCGTCTCTATTTCGACGAACTCACCTTCGAGCGCGTCATGGACATCATCGAACTCGAGAATCCCCATGGCGTCATCGTCTCCACCGGCGGCCAGATACCCAACAACCTCGCCATGCGACTCGATGAGCAGAATGTACCCATTTTGGGTACACAGGCCATCGACATCGACGGAGCCGAAGACCGCGCCAAGTTCTCGGCCATGCTCCAGCGCAACGGCATCAACCAGCCCGAATGGAGCGCCCTTACCACGATGGACGACATCAACGCCTTCATCGCCCGTGTGGGCTTCCCAGTCCTCGTGCGCCCCTCGTATGTGCTCTCAGGAGCGGCCATGAACGTCTGTTCCAACCAGGAAGAGCTCGAGCGCTTCCTTCAGCTGGCGGCCAACGTCTCGGAAGACCATCCCGTGGTGGTCAGCCGTTTCATCGAGCACGCCAAGGAGATTGAGATGGACGCTGTGGCCCGCGACGGCGAGATATTGGCCTACGCCATCTCGGAGCACATCGAGTTTGCAGGCGTACATTCCGGCGATGCCACCATCCAGTTCCCGCCCCAGAAACTCTATGTCGAGACCGTGCGCCGCATCAAGCGCATCAGTCGCCAGATAGCAAAAGAACTCCATATTTCGGGCCCCTTCAACATCCAGTACATGGCCCGCGACAACGATATCCTCGTCATCGAATGTAACCTCCGTGCCAGCCGTTCGTTCCCCTTCGTATCAAAGGTCCTCAAACTCAATCTCATCGACCTCGCCACGAAGGTGATGCTCGGTATCCCCGTCGAGAAACCCTCAAAGAACCTCTTCGACCTCGACTATGTCGGCATCAAGGCCTCGCAGTTCTCGTTCAACCGTCTACAGAAGGCCGACCCCGTACTCGGCGTCGATATGGCAAGCACCGGCGAAGTGGGCTGCATCGGAGAAGACACCAATTGCGCCCTGCTCAAAGCCATGCTCTCCGTGGGCCATCGCATCCCTATGCGTACCGTAGGTGACTGTCAGGTGCCCGGCAACATCCTGCTCAGCACCGGTTCAGCCAAGCAGAAAGCCGAGATGCTCGATGCTGCCCGCATGCTCGCAGCCCATGGCTACAAGCTCTTCGCCACCGGAGGCACCTCCCGATACCTTACCGAGAACGGCATTGAGAACACCCGCGTCCTCTGGCCCAGCGAAGCCCAGGAGGGAGTAGGGGAGACACTGCCCACCGCCCTTGACATGCTCCACAGCCACGAGATCGACATGGTGGTCAACATCCCCAAGAACCTCACCACCCACGAGCTCACCAACGGCTACAAGATTCGCCGTGCCGCCATCGACCTGAACGTGCCCCTTATCACCAACAGTCGTTTGGCCTCGGCCTTCATCAGCGCCTTCTGCACTATGACGCTCGATGACATCAACATCCGTTCTTGGCAGGAGTATTAAGGCTCTTGATTTAGATGTTTTCTTAATTTATATTAATTCCGTAAGGGGTGCCCCGACTTTTGGGACACCCCTTGCTTTATATTTGCAATTGAAAACATAATAGTCCAATTTAATTATTAAGGTAATGGAAACGAAGAAACTGTATTTTATGGATTGCCATTTAGCTGGCAGGATGTATCACGATGCAGATGAAGTGTGGGAAGATCTGAAGGTCGGAATGCCTGTAAGGTTGGAGCGTGACATGGAGAACCGTTATGATCCAAATGCTGTGATGGTAGTCTATGAGAAAGATGGTGAGGAGTATAAGATTGGGTATATTCCCCGTGATGATAATGAGCCGTTAGCCTATTTCCTCGATATGGGGTGGAGCCATATCTTCGAATGCCGTATTAGCGGAATTAAACCAGATGCCCACCCAGAGCATCAGGTGCACCTAACGATTAAGATTAAGCGGAATGATGGTTAATGTCTTGTATTTCTTTTATTAACTTGAAAAAGTATTATATACGTGACCATGATAGTGATTTCGTAATTTAATACCATTCATAATAGTAATCAGTATGAGCGTATGTGTTGAATGTTTGATAAAAAACGACTTCTATGATGTTGATAATATAGAAGTTGTTAAGGCTGAGTTAAATTGTGCCTCAAAAATACTCAATGAGTGTTTCCACTTAGGTGATGAAGACAAATACTATCCAGAAGGATTGGACTATGGAGATTATCAAGTGTACAGTGAGACTCATCATATGTTTAGGATGTTCTTGAAGAAAGGCTACTGGCATATTAGTCCTGCATACGGATATGGTCAGTTATTCATTCCGCCTTTATTCGTCAGACAGGGCTTTTATAAAGTGGCAAAGGCTTTGGGAAAAGATGAGGCATGGTATTGCGATGAGTTCCATCTGGATAATTGTGGAGACTCTAATTGGGATTATGATAATCAGTCATTCGAAGAATGGCTTGCTTTTATAAACAACAGATATGGAGCTATCAAAGAGTTCCCTGTGGAGGACATAATGTCGAGCAAAGAAAAATGGTTCTCTGCCGATCCTGTATACCATGATAGTTTTAAGGATGTTGATAACTTGAATAGATAGCATCATTGCTTTTACATGAAATTTAAACCAAAATACATGTATTTATAATGATTGAAATAAGATTTTCTAAATAATAATGAAATCGTAACATTTATAAAATGGTGCCATAATAATGGTGCATTAGAAATGTTTTTGTATCTTTGCCACAAAATAGAAACTAAAAGCGAAGTGAAAATATGATACAACACGTAGAAAAATATCCGATTTATAGCATCTTTGACAAGGACGCTAGGTTTTACTATTTTATTCCTAAATATCAAAGAGCTTATACATGGAGTTATACTGAATGGGGAAATTTGTTTGATGATCTTTACGATAATAACGAAGGTTATTTTATTGGGTCTATTATTTGTATAAATCAGGGAGGTGCTATTGAACCATTTATGGAGGTTATTGACGGTCAGCAGAGATTAACCACTATGAGTATTCTCCTTAGTGCAATTTACACGCTTTTAAAGCAATTTCCATTAGAAGATGATGAGGATTATGATGATACAATGTCTTCTCTTAAGCGCTCACTGAAATGCAAAAACTCACCAAATCTAATGAGGCTGGTTCCTCAAATACAGGAGTATAATTATGATGATTATAACCAATTAATGAGCGAATTAGGTTTTCGTTCAGGTCAGTCTCTAAGAAAGCCATATTTTGCAAACCGAAAGTTATTTCGTTGTTATAAGTATTTTAGGGAAAGATTGTCTTATTTGGCTCAAGACATTGAATCCCCAGAGAAAAAAGCAGAATTACTTTTGGATTTCTATGAAAAGGTTAAGTCCGCAATGGTGGTCAAAATAGAGGTTTCCACTCATTCTGATGCTTATGTTTTGTTCGAATCATTGAATAATAGAGGTACTCCGCTCACTGCTATAGACCTTATGAAGAACTTAATCATGGCTAAGGCTGAAGGTGCAGGTGTAAGCACGGATGAATGTTTTGATCAATGGACGATATTGCTTAAAGATTTGTCTGACAACTATCAGACTCAGGAGCGTTTCTTCCGTCAGTATTATAATGCATTTAGAAATGCCTTAAATAACCCCTTTATAAGTGATGATGATAAGCGCAAAAAGTATCCATTGGGTGTAGTCGCAACCAAATCCAATCTATTGTCAATATATGAACGGATTATTAAAAGGGATTTGGTTGGATTCTTGAAGGAAATACTAATATGTGGGAATTATTATTCTCAGATCGTTTTCCCAGACAAAGAGGGGTGCTATTCTGTTTTCTCTAAAAACTTGTTGAACTTACTGCATATACAGGGTGCTCCATCTTATCTACTTATTTTATATTTAATGCGTTATCAGAAAGAGCTGGATTTGTCTGATGGCATCATAAACAATATCATTTTATTCTTAAGCAAATTCTTTGTTCATCGTAATGTAACTGATTATCCTGGAACACGTGACCTTACAAGAATTTTCATGGATATTATTGTTCATATAGAAGAAGAAAAACTATCTGGTTTTTCCATTTACGAATGGATATATAATACATTGAAAGAGAATTGCCTTGATGATAGTGTTTTTGAGGAACGGCTCCGTGGTAATTTGTATAAGGAAAATACAGATGTTACTCGTTACCTCTTATGCTCTCTTGCAGAATATTCAATGACTAATGAGAGCAATAATACTCTATGGAAGAGAAACAACAGCGGAACTTTCATTTGGACTATTGAGCATATATTTCCAGAAGGTGAGAATATACCACAGGAATGGGTTGACATGATAGCAGATGGTGATAGGGAGAAAGCAAAATCCTATCTCTATGAATATACACATCGAATTGGTAATCTTACAATGACAGGATATAACTCCACATTAAGCAATCTTGGATTCATTAAGAAAAGAGACAGGCAAGATAAACAAGGTAATTTTGTCGGATACAAAAACGGTCTTTCAATTAATGATGATATTGCTAAAAAAGAAAAATGGACTATTGAGGACATCAAAGAACGTACAGATAAATTGGTAAGTCAATTGCTGAAACAGTTCAAGATTTAACGAAGAAAACGCTTTAGAAATTGCGACAACGAATCAGGCAATACAATTTAATGCTATTAAGACGATGAGGGGTATTGTGTATTCGCATATTTGATTATGGTAATAAAATAAATATATGAAATACTACTTCCCATTTGGTGAAACGGTTAAGCCGTTAGTTCAGCAGGATAGAACTCCTAAGAAGGTGTTTGTTCTGGGTGTTTATGCAAGTGCTGTGCATGCACGTTGGATGAATGGAACCAGCATAAAGTGTCACGCTTTGGCAGTTGCAAGTGAACCTCGAATTTTCTGGGACGGCAATCCCAAGGAGGCAGAGGAGATTATTGGCAGAATCAATATTCCTCAAGAAATGGGAACGTTAGAGCCTGCTGATGAGAAATTTAATGGTCCTTCAGCAAAGGTGCTCGATGAGCATATTTTGGCCCCTTTAGGCTATACTCGTAAGGATGCATGGCTCTGTGATTTGCTGCCGGAAACAAGGCTGAACGATGGTCAGGAAAAAGCCATTAAAAACAAATACAATGAGTATAGAGAAAAATATGGATTGAATGAAGTGACTATCCCTAAGCGCCCAAGTAGATTCTGCGATAGGAAACGCTGTGAAGAAATAGTTGCAGAATTGGAAGAATCGAAAGCAGAGCTGTTGGTATTGCTGGGTGATATTCCTATCAAACAATTTCTCAATTTCGTTGCAAATGTGAATTACAAATCATTGCAGGAATATAAAGAAAGGTATGGCTATGGCATTCCTACGGATGTGACAATTAATGGCAGACACATTAAGGTTCTGCCTTTGGCTCATCCTCGTCAGATTGGAGGACTTGGTTCTCATAGTAGTGAATGGTTTACAGTCCATCAGGAATGGGAATTACATAGACATTAATCATGTAATACATGTGGTAATATGAAACCGGCAAGGATTTTCCAGCAGTACATATGGATTGTGAATATGCTGCGGCAATACAAGAAGTTATCGCTGGAGCAACTTAACGAGTTGTGGGTGAAGGATCAGGTGATAGGAGGGGAGCCTCTGAATCGCAAATCGTTTTTGCGCCACAAGGATGCCATTCTCAACATGTTCGGCATCGTGATAGAGTGCGATCTGGAGCATGGCTATAAGTACTTCATCAGCAATCCTGAGGTAATTAATGACGATACGATTGAGGGTTGGATGCTTTCTACGCTTACGGTAAATGCGGTTCTTTCCGACAGCATTGCGCTTAGGAGTCGTATTCTGCTGGAGAATGTGCCTGCCGGAGAAGAATACCTGCAGACCATCATTCTGGCCCTCAAAACGAACAGGCGGCTTATCATTACTTACCAGCGGTTTGGGCGTGAGAGTTATGAGACTACATTGTCTCCATACGCCCTGAAGCTTTTCCGCCAGCGTTGGTATCTTTTGGCGTATACTGGCAGGTATATTGCTACTTATGCGCTTGACAGAATGTTGTCTGTCGAAATATCCGATGAAACGTTTGAAATGCCGGAGGACTTCTCTCCTGCGGAGTTTTTTGCTGAATATTACGGCATCACGGCAGACAATACGCCTATGGCTCATGTGGTAATTCGGGCGTATGGCAATTTTGCCAACTATGTACGGACGCTGCCTTTGCATAGTTCCCAAAAGGAGATAGAACACACGGATGAATACGCTGTTTTTTCTTACGATATCCGTCCTTCTGTTGATTTTGTGCTTGAATTAATGTCGCATGGTGAAAGCTTGGAGGTGTTGGAACCGATAGATTTGCGCCTTAAAATTTGTAATACCTTGCAGTCATCGCTTGAAAAATATACGAGCAATCCTTGATTGTACTGATCATATCTTTCTGAAAAACAAGGATTTAAGAAAAGCTCCCTTTTCTCCCTTTTCTCCCGATTAAGGACGTGAGAGAATGATAGTGATTTTGATTAACATATATTATACTATATATATAAATATATATATTTATATATATAGTATCAAATTATTGTGCCTTACTTGAAACATTGTTAAACGGGAGAAACGGGAGAAACGGGAGATTCGCTTATGCTGCTTTTTAGGCACAAAGCGTGAAAATACGTCTAAAATACGCTCCAAAAATACAAAATAACTGAACGCTTTGATTGTTAACAATTCTTAAATCAAAAAACGAGAATGCTAAGAATCTACTATCTAATGAACGATATGGTTCAACTGCTGTGTGCGGTGAGATACAAGAAAAGCCTTCTTGCATTCTTTCCAATGGCTGGAAGCAGAGCTTCTAATGGGTGGAAGGGCGGCCTCCAATGAATGGAAGCACGCGAAGGGGTTGCTAAGTTCCCTTAAGTGCATTTAAGTTACCAATAAGTGCATATAAGGTACCCATAAGTGACTATCTGGTCGGAAAAATGTTGTATCTTTGCAGTGCATTTAGAGATGCGATTTGATTAGGGAGCAATTTCGCGATACGCTCCTCACTGACATATAGAAACGATCTTTGACTTAATGAACACAATAAATCCCCGCCAGGCCTGGAAGCGGGGCGGGGATTGAAGGGGGTAATGAATCGGTTACTTCTTGATGTTCGGCTCTTCGAGACCGAGACCTTTCTTGCGGTCAACGACCTTCAGGATGAGACCGAGCACGAGGGCTGCCAGACCGAGGCAGGCGAGCATCACCAGGGGCGCGGTGTAGTTGTACTGAGTGGGGTCGGTGACACCGGGGTTGGTCTTGTCGAGCACCTTGCCGATGAGCAGGGGGAAGAGCCAGAGGCCGATGTTCTGAATCCAGAAGATGAGGGCGTAGGCTGAACCGATGATCTTGGCATCGACGAGTTTGGGTACGCTGGGCCACAGGGAGGCGGGCACGAGCGAGAAGGAGGCTCCGAGCACAAGAATGGTGAGGTAGGCGATGATCACGCCGCCCACGGCGTTGCCCTTGAAGGCGGGCAGGATGAAGGCAAACGTGAGGTGGCAGCCGATGAGCAGCAGCGAACCGAGCACGAGCATCGTGGCTCCCTTGCCGTGGTGGTCGAGATAGTTGCCCAGGATGGGGGTGATGCCCACGGCCAGCAATGGGAACACGGCGAAGACGGTCTCAGCCGACTGGCGCATGTAGCCCATGTAGCAGAAGGTGATGAGGGCTACGATGGAGATGCAGAGCATGGTGTACTTCAGCGACTTGTTCTTCAGGAAGTTGAAGGCGAAGGCGGTGGCTGCCACGACGAGCATGATGAGATACTGGACGATGGTCACCGTGGTGCCTGCCCAGAAGGAATTGGGGTCTACTTCTGAGAAGGTGAGGTTGCACTGGAGCATGTTGACGGCATACTTCTGGAAGGGGAAGATGGCCGAATAATAGAGCACGCAGAGCAGGGCTACAATCCAGAAGCCGCTGTCGGATAGTATCTTGCCGATGTCGCTGACCTTGAAGGGGTCGTCTTTCTCTTCGGCCTCGCCGGTCTGTGCGTCGAGTTTCTTGTCCATGAAGAAATAGACCACGAACATCATCAGGGCGATGCAGAGGAGCACCACGCCGAAGGCTACCGAACGGCTCACGCTGACCTGACCGCCGAGCTTGGCGAAGAAGGGCGAGAAGATCATGCAGGTGGCCACACCGAGGCGGGCGAGTGCCATCTCGGAACCCATGGCCAAGGCCATCTCGCGGCCCTTGAACCACTTGACGATACCGCGGGAGACGGTGATGCCGGCCATCTCAGCTCCGCAACCGAAGATCATGAAGCCGATGGCTGCCACTTTGGCAGAGGCTGGCATACCCTGATAGAAGGGTGACACGCCGAGCTCATCGAAGACGGGGATGTAGTTGAGGTTGTTGGTGAACCATGTATCCAGTCCGCTACCGGCGAAACTCTCGGCCACGGCATACCACTTGATGAGGGCGCCGACGAGCATGACGGCTCCGGAGAGCACGGCCGTGAAGCGCACGCCCATCTTGTCGAGGATGATTCCGGCGAAGATGAGGAAGAATACGAATACGTTGAGGAAGGTCTCTGCGCCCTGCATGGTACCGAAGGCGGTGGAGTCCCATCCGCGTGTCTCAAGCATCAGGTCCTTGATGGGCGAGAGGATGTCCATGAAGATATAGGCACAGAACATAGCCAATGCAAGGAGCAGCAGGGCTGTCCAGCGCATGGCGGCAGAGTCACGAAGGGTTTTAAGTTGTGTCATTGTTGTCTTTTCGTTTTTTCGTTATTACGTTATATCGTTATTACGATTTGGGGGGCTTTATTTCTTCAGCCAGCGATCGAGCCAGTTGAAGTAGGTGCGCTGCCAGAGAATGCCGTTCTGGGGCTTCAGCACCCAGTGGTTCTCGTCGGGGAAGATGAGCAGCTGGGCTTCGATGCCCTTCATGCGGGCAGCATTGAAGGCCGACATGCCCTGGGTGGCATTGATGCGGTAGTCTTTCTCGCCGTGGATGCAGAGAATGGGGGTGTCCCATTTGTCCACGAAGCGATGGGGACTGTTTTCATAAGTCTTCTTGGCATTGGCGGTCTGGTCTTTGTTCCAGTAGGCATCGTCGTATTCCCAGTTGGAGAACCAGTTCTCTTCGGTCTCGGTGTACATGGCCTCGAGGTTGAAGGCGCCGTCATGGGCGATGAAGCACTTGAAGCGCTTGTCGTGATGGCCGGCGAGGAAATAGACGGAGAAGCCGCCGAAGGAAGCGCCTACGGCTCCCATGCGGTCTTTATCGACAAAGGGCAGATTGTTGGCCGCAAAGTCGGTGGCTGAGAGATAGTCCTTGATGCACTGGCCTGTCCAGTCGCCGGAGATCTGCTCGAGCCATTCCTGTCCGAAGCCCGGCAGTCCGCGACGGTTGGGAGCCACGATGACATAGCCTTGCGAGGCCATGATCATGAAGTTCCAGCGATAGCTCCAGAATTGGCTGACGGGACTCTGCGGTCCTCCCTCGCAGAAGAGCAGGGTGGGGTATTTCTTGGTCTCGTCGAAGTTAGGAGGAAGCACGAGCCAAACGAGCATCTGCTTGCCGTCGGTGGTCTTCACCCAGCGCTGCTGCACGGATGGAATGGCCAGCTGGTCGGTGATGTGCTTGTTCTCGAAAGTGATCTGGGAGATGGCCGTATTTGCGGGCTTCTTGAAATTGGGAGTCACGACGTAGAGGTCGGCAGGAGCGGTAAACGAATGGCGTTCCATGAGCAGCTGCTTGCCGTTGTTCATCAGTTGGATGGAACCGAAGTCGGCCCATGAGTTTCCGGCCTGGGTGCCTGAGCCCGACTGGGGCGTCACCATGGCGAACATCTGTTTCAGTTCGCCTTTCCAGTTGACGGCATAGAGGTTTTCGGTAGCGTGCCAAACGCCGATGAAATAGATGAGGGCATCCTTGTTGTCGCTCCATACGAAATCGTCGACATTGGAATCAAAGCTCTCCGTGAGGTATTTCTTCTCGCCTGTAGCCAAATTGTATACACACAGGCGCTGGCGGTCGCTCTCATAGCCGTTGCGGGCCATGGAGGTCCAAGCCACGTACTTGCCGTCGGGAGAGAACTTGGGATTCTGGTCGTAGCCGGGATTGTTCTTCAGGTTCTCAGGCGCATTGACGGCCTGGTATTTCATCGTCTTCGTAGGGTCAATCTTGGGCTCCTGATATCCCTCGGGCTTGCAGAGATTGCGGGTCTTGCGCGTCTGCACGTCATAGAGGAAGATGTCGGAATCGGTAGAGATGGAGTAGGCGAGGCCCGTCTTCTTGCGGCAGGTGTAGGCGATGGTCTTGGAATCGGGACTCCAGGCCAGCTGCTCCATGCCGCCGAAAGGCTCCATCGGACATTCGTAAGGCTCACCCTCGAGGATATCCTTGCTGTCATTGGCAATGGCAAGCCCATCACCTACTGAGCAGACAAAGGGATGCTGGATGCTCTCCACATAATGGTCCCAATGGCGATACATGAGGTCGGTTACCAGACGGCCCGTAGCCTTGGGAAGGTCCTCGGGGTTCTCCTTGATGACTTCATGGAAGGGGATTGACTTCAGGATGATGACCTTGGAACCATCGGGTGAGAACTTGAAGCCCTCCACCTGTCCGTCGGTCTTCGAACATTGCTTGCGGCCAGTGCCGTCGGCTTTCATCGTCCATATCTCGCTACCGGTGAGAAAAGCGATGGTCTCTGTATCGAGCCAGGTGGCATCAGTCTCGTTCTTGGCGCTATGGGTGAGCAGCTGGCGGTTGGAGCCGTCGGCATTCATCACGTAGAGCACGTGGTGGCTCTTATTCTGCTTCACGCTGTAGTAACCCACCTGGTAGACGATGCGCTTTCCGTCGGGGGAAGCCTCGTAGCTGCTGATGCGTCCCATGGCCCAGAGGGCTTCGGGCGTCATTGTCTTGCTTGCGAGCTTGATGTTCTGCTTACCAATCACATCCGTTTCATTTTGAGCGCCGGCAGGTGCTGAAAACATCAGTACCGCTGCCAGCAATAAGTTGGCTTTATTCATAGGATTATTTGTTCTTTTTCATCTTCTCCTGTTCCATGCGGAGACGGCGGAGTTCCTCAGTCTGCTTCTGCATTTGCTCGATGCGTGCGGCCATTCCGCCCTTCTTCTTGGGATTGTTCTTGTTCTCCTGGTATTTCCTCTCGAGGATGGCCAGCAGCTTCTCATCGTTGGTGGTCTTACGGAGCGTCCACATGATGGCTGCAGAGAAGAACAGCGATACGAAGTAGTAGAAGTTAAGGCCGGAAGAATACTCGTTGAAGATGAAGAAGAACATCAGCGGCATGAGGTACATCATGTATTGCATGACCTTCATCTGCTCGGCCTGCTGGCCTACCATCTGGTCTTTCTGCTGGCGCATGGACATATAGCTGTAGAGCACGTTGGCCACACAGAACAGGATACAGGTGAGCGAGAGATGGTCACCGATGCCCCAAATCTCCTTGCCCCATTCGATGATGGGATCGTAGGTGGAGAGGTCGTCCATCCAAAGAAATTTCTCGCCACGGAGCTGGATAGCGTTAGGCACAAAGAAGAACAAGGCCATCCAGATAGGCATCTGTATCAGCATGGGCAGACAGCCGCTCAGCGGAGACACGCCGTACTTGGAGTACTCGGCCATCATGGCCTGCTGCTTCTGCATCTGATCCTCAGGTTTGTCGTACTGCTTGGTGGCCTCATCGAGCTTCGGCTTGAGGACACGCATCTTCGCACTCGACATATAGCTCTTCTTCACCAGCGGGAAGGTGATGGCCTTCAGCAACAGGGTGATGAGAATCAGCACGATTCCCATGTTGAATCCGAAGGAGGTGAGCCAGTCGAAGATATAGAGGGTGAACCAGCGGTTGATGGGTCGGATAATCCACCATCCGAGATATACGAGGCGCTCCAGCTGGAGGTCTTTGCCAAAGGTGCTCTGGTCCTCGATGCGGTTCAGGGTGCGGAAGTCGTTGGGACCATAGTAGAATTCAAACTCGGAGGCTTTCTGGCCGGTGGGGTCGAAGGCTGTCTTCAGCTTGGCGGAATAGTCTTTCAGGTAGCCGGTACCCTTCTCCTGAAGAAGAGAGGTCATCTTTGCATTCTTCTGAAAATCATCCTTGGCAATCATCACGGCCGAGAAGAACTGCGTCTTGAAGCATACCCAGTCGATGACCTCATCGATCTCTACGTCGGTCTGGTCTTTCTGGTCGTTGAGCTTGTCGGTACCGCCATCGGCATGGTGGTAGGTGATGGCAGCATAGCGGTTCTCAAACGAATAGCCACGCTCCTGCTGACGGCATTTCTCATCCCACTGGATATCCATCTCGTTGGTAGTTGGCGGGAAGAGTCCGCTCATGCCCTTTGCGCGAAGGCTCATGTGGAGGAGATAGTCGGGGCCCAGACGGTAATCTATGGCCAGCTCCTGTCCAGGTGCGGCAACGGCCGTCATCGTGACGGTGGAGTCGGTCACGTTGGAAGGAGTAAAGAATAAATCGCTTGTGATGATATTCTGTTCTTTGCCTGACAGCATGAACTTCAGTTGCTGCTCTTTTTCATCGAAGAGTACGACGTCGGGATTGCCCTTCTGGTCTTTGTAGCCGCGGATGATGGCTTTCGTGACGGTTCCGCCCTTCGTTGAAAGCGTCAGTTCCAGCTTGTTGTTCTTCAGCACCACCGGCTGGGCGCTGCCTGAAAGGGCACTGTGGAAAAGCGCGGCGGTATCCTGCTGGGCCTGCGCCAACTTCTGCGCCTTTTTCTCGGTAGCTGCCAACTGGGCAGCCTTTTTCGTTTCTTCAGCCTTTTTCCGGGCTACTTCCTGCAGGGAGTCCTGCTGTCGCATTTGTGCCATCTGCTCTTCAGAAGGTTTGTTCCACCACGAAAAACCGATGAGCACGGCGGCAATGAGGATGAATCCTGTAATTGTGTTCTTATCCATTGTTTTGATTAATATTGTTTCTTTTTATATATAATAGGGTGCAAAGATACGAATTATTTTTGTGCTGGCAAAAATTATGCCTAATTATTGCGAATTTCAAAAAAGATTCGTAAATTTGCATTTGTTATGAAGAAAAACAGACTTATCTTTAAAATGGTGGCATTTCTGCTGTTCGGGATGGCGGCAGTCAATGCCGAAGCAAAAGTGGTTAACGCCGTTAGCGGGAAAGACGACGACAAGTTGAATCAGTATCAGGATTCGCTGGCTATCTATAAGGCCAGGCTTGATTCTGTCCAGACTTTGCAGAAAGCCTATACTGCTTTCGACAAGTATAGATTGTTCACGAGCAGCACGTTCTATAATGATGTTGCACAGCAAAAACTTGGCTTAAATACGGAGATGAAAGACTCTGTAAGTCAGGAGATTGATAATGCTTTGATGAACATCTACTTGAAGCACCCGGAACTGATAAAAGTCTCCGAGGCGGAGATTAATGAAGCAGGTGCCGTGAACCAGCAAATCACGAAGCCCATCGAGAATACCGAGAAGCTTGTGGAGAAGACTCCCGATGCTGCTGTGGAGACCGTGATCGCTCCGGAACCGGAAGTCGTAGTAAAGAAACCTAACTTCTGGACGTTCAAGGGCGACTATGCCGTGCAATTCCTGCAGAACTATATTTCCGGCAACTGGCATAAGGGTGGTGAGAGCAACTATTCTGCATTGGCAAGCGCCACGATGGAGGCCAACTACAACAACAAGCAGAAGGTGAAGTGGGACAACAAGCTGGAAATGAAAGTGGGCTTCATGACCTCACGAAGCGACTCGCTCCATGAGTTCAAGACATCGGAAGACCTGATCCGACTGACTTCCAAATTAGGACTTCAGGCAACGAAGCATTGGTATTACACGTTGCAGACGATAGCCGAGACGCAGTTTACGAGAGGCTATAAGAGCAATGACCTGATGGTTTACAGCGACTTCTTCTCTCCCTTCAAACTGAATGTCTCGCTCGGTATGTCGTATGCCGTTGAGTGGCTTAACAAGAAACTCACGGGAACCATTAATATCTCTCCTTTAGCCTATAACTTCCGCTATGTGGGACGTCTGGATTTGGCTCCGAGATTCGGCTTGAAGGAAGGCCATCATGCCTTGCATGATTTCGGTTCGTCTTTGACTGCCGACCTCGTATGGCAGATAGCTGACAATATCAAGTGGAAGAGCCGCCTCTATGGCTTCACCTCCTACAAGCGTGCGGAAATAGAGTGGGAGAACACGTTCTCCTTCCAGTTCAACAAGTACATTGCTGCAAACCTGTTCGTATATCCCCGATTTGATGATGCCTCCTCGGTGAAGGACGATCGTACGGGCTACTGGCAGTTGATGGAGTATTTCTCACTTGGATTCAACTACTCGTTCTGATAGGAAAGAAAAGTAAAGATAAATGGCGCTGGATTTCTCCGGCGCCATTTATTTATGTTCATTGTTGGAAGTTTACTCCTTCATGTTTCCCTCGATATACAAGCGTGTCATCTCGACGGCTCCATTGGTGCGGACCGTGATTGTCTTCTTGAAATGACCGGGGAACTTGCCCTTGCCGTTATAGGTGACTGTCAGCGTTCCTTTTTCACCGGGCTTGATAGGTGTCTTGGTGTACTCGGGGACAGTGCAGCCGCAGCTGGCTACAGCCTGATTGATGACCAATGGCTGGCCGCCCACGTTAGTGAACGTAAACGTACATTTCTGGATGGGCTCAGCCTCTGGGAATGTGCCGAAATCGTGAACCAGCTTGTCGAATTTAATCTCGGCCTGCTTTTGAGCGTAAGCACCTGTCAGTGTGACAACGGTCATGGCGATTATCATCAAAATCTTTTTCATTTTCTTTCCAATTTTTAAATTGTTACATATTATTGACGTGCAAATTTACGAATAGTTTATTAAAGTATGTTCCGATTTTTATACTAATTAACGATTATCTGCTTTTTCAACTGAATTATTTGTTCGAATCGGGGAAAATGTGTACCTTTGCGGCACAAAAATCAACATAATAAAATAATGTATAGAACAAATACTTGTGGAGAGCTTCGTCTCCAGGATTCAGGTAAGCAAGTGACGCTTGCCGGATGGGTGCAGCGCACACGTAAGATGGGCGGTATGACTTTCGTCGATGTCCGTGACCGTTATGGCATCACCCAGATAGTTTTCGATGAATCAAAGAATGCTGATCTCTGTGCACGTGCCAACAAACTGGGGCGTGAATTCTGCGTTCAGGTGAAGGGAGAGGTCAGCGAGCGTGAGTCAAAGAACGCCAAGATGCCTACGGGTGACATCGAGATACTTGCCACGGAGCTCAATGTGCTTTCGGAGAGCCTCACCCCTCCGTTTACCATCGAGGACAAGAGCGACGGCGGCGACGACCTCCGTATGAAGTACCGCTATCTTGACCTACGCCGCAATCCCGTGCGTAAGAATATGGAATTGCGTCACCGCATGACCATCCTCATCCGTAACTTCCTCGACTCTAAGGATTTCATTGAGGTGGAGACACCTATCCTTATCGGCAGCACACCGGAAGGAGCCCGCGATTTCGTGGTGCCCTCCCGCATGAATCCTGGTCAGTTCTATGCCTTGCCACAGAGTCCGCAGACGTTGAAGCAACTCTTGATGGTGAGTGGCTTTGACCGTTACTTCCAGATTGCGAAGTGTTTCCGTGACGAGGATCTCCGCGCTGACCGTCAGCCGGAGTTCACGCAGATTGACTGTGAGATGTCATTCGTTGAGCAGGATGATGTCATCGACCTTTTTGAGGACATGGCCCGCCATCTGTTCAAGGAGATCCGCGGCGTGGAACTGCCTGCAAAACTCCAGCAGATGACCTGGCATGAAGCCATGCGCCGCTTTGGTTCCGATAAGCCCGACCTCCGTTTCGGCATGGAGTTCGTGGAACTGATGGATACGCTGAAGAAAGGCAAGTTCGGTGTCTTTGACGATGCTGCCTACATCGGCGGTATCTGTGTTCCTGGATGTGCCAACTATACCCGCAAGCAGCTTGATCAGCTGACCGATTTTGTGAAGTCGCAGCAGGTGGGTGCAAAAGGCTTGGTATACGTGAAGTACAATGAGGATGGAACCGTCAAATCTTCAGTTGACAAGTTCTATAGCCCTGAAGACCTCGCAGAAGTGAAGGCTGCCATGGGTGCCAATGACGGTGACCTGGTATTGATTCTCAGTGGTGACAATGCCAATAAGACACGAGTGCAGCTTTGCGCTCTTCGTCTGGAGATGGCCGACCGTCTCGGCTTGAAGGATAAGAACAGGTTTGAATGCCTTTGGATTGTAGACTTCCCGCTCTTTGAATGGAGTGATGAAGAGCAGCGCCTGATGGCTACCCACCATCCCTTCACAATGCCTAATCCTGATGATATTCCTTTGCTCGACGAGCATCCAGAGAGAGTACGTGCTAAGGCCTACGACTTCGTATGCAACGGTATTGAAGTAGGTGGTGGCTCGCTCCGTATTCATGACGGCAAGTTACAGGAGAAGATGTTCCAGATTCTGGGCTTCACACCTGAGAAGGCTATGGCTCAGTTCGGCTTCCTGATTAATGCGTTCAAATACGGTGCGCCTCCTCATGCCGGTCTTGCCTTCGGTCTTGACCGCTTTGTGAGCATTATGGCTGGTCTTGACAGCATCCGCGATTGCATTGCCTTCCCAAAGAACAACAGTGGTCGTGACGTGATGCTTGATGCCCCTGGTTTCTTAGACCCCAAACAACTCGAAGAATTGCAGTTGAAGCTCGATTTGAAAGAGGATTGATTTGATTTAAGTCAAGAAAAAGCCTAATTTACTGATTTTCAGTTTCAAATGAGATAATAAATTGTAATATTCTTTGTAATTTTGCACCGAATTAATTAGAGGAAAGATTGAATATTCAATCAGGATTTAAAATTATTTTACTAAAATGGCAGAAAAGAAAGCAACAAAGGCAGCTGCAACTAAGGCCGCAGCTCCTAAGAAGGAAACAGTGAAGAAGGCAGCCGCTCCCAAGAAGGCCGCAGCTCCCAAGAAGGCAACTCTCGTAATCAACGCTGAGAACGCAGGTTTCAAGGCTGGTGACGTTTACAACGCACTTGCTACCGCTCAGAAGGCTCTCTCAGTAGCTGAGATTGCTAAGGCAGCTAAGATTAGCAACGAAGAGGTAATCCTCGGTGCTGGATGGTTGCTCAAGGAAGGCAAGATTGCCGAGGCTGAAGGCAAGATCGTTCTGGCTTAATTCTTCAGTAACGATAAGAAAAGGGCGATGTGCTGCTTGCATACCGCCCTTTTTTAGTATGTTTTCATAGCGGGATATTGAATTGAACTACGACAAGGAAATCTGGCGTGTGTTGACGGAAGCAGGCATGAAGGGCATCAGTGTGCAGAAGATTGCCCGTCATGTATTCAATGCTTCCAATACATTCTTCGAGACGATCAGTTTCGAGGAGGTTCATGCCTATGTGCAGCAATATCTTCTGAAAAACAGCAAGAATCCGGATTCCATCATTGAGTCGGCAGGTGTGCGCGGTACCTACCGCATGAATCCTTCTTCAAAGGAGTCTCAGCAGCTGATGCTTCTTTTCCGCGAAGATGAGCAGGAAGAGCCCGAAACCAAGCAGGAAGACCAGTCGCTTTCGCTGTTTGATTTCTGATTTCCGCCTTTCTCCTTTTTTGCAAAGAAAAGCGGTATATTCCTGAAATCCTTTTGCCGATTCCCATTTTCTTTGTATCTTTGCAACGCAAAAGAAACATTCAACAAACATTTTCACTATATGGCAATTGTAAAACCATTCAAGGGCATCCGTCCACCGAAGGAATTGGTGGAGCAGGTGGAGAGCCGCCCCTATGACGTGCTCAATTCAGAAGAAGCACGTGCTGAGGCTGGCGACAACGAAAAGAGTCTTTATCACATCATCAAACCCGAGATTGACTTCCCGGAGGGTACCAGCGAGTATGATCCCCGCGTCTATGAGAAAGCCGCTGAGAACTTCCAGAAGTTTCAGGATAAGGGTTGGCTCGTGCAGGATGAGAAGGAGCATTATTATATCTATGCACAGACGATGAACGGCAAGACTCAGTATGGTCTTGTGGTAGGTGCTTATGTGAACGATTATATGACGGGTATCATCAAGAAGCACGAACTGACACGCCGTGACAAGGAGGAAGACCGCATGAAGCATGTCCGCGTGAACAATGCCAATATCGAGCCTGTATTCTTTGCCTATCCTGACAACGCCGTTCTGGATGCGCTGATCAAGAAGTATGCACAGACGGAGCCTGTCTATGATTTCATAGCTCCCATTGACGGCTTCGGCCATCAGTTCTGGATTATTTCCGATGATGAGGATATCAAGACCGTTACCGAGGAATTCCGCAAGATGCCATCACTCTACATTGCCGACGGTCATCACCGTTCTGCTGCCGCTGCTTTGGTGGGAGCGGAAAAGCAGAAGCAGAATCCTAATCATAAGGGCGACGAGGAGTATAACTATTTCATGGCGGTCTGCTTCCAGGCCAGCCAGTTGACCATCCTTGATTACAACCGCGTCATACGCGACCTTAACGGCCTTTCTTCAGAGGACTTCCTCAAAGCCCTCTCCAAGAACTTCATCGTAGAGAAGAAAGGGGCAGACATCTACAAGCCTGCCAGACTCCATGAGTTCTCACTTTACCTGGATGGTGAATGGTATTCACTCTCTGCCAAGGAGGGAACCTACGACAATAGCGATCCTATCGGTGTGCTTGACGTGGATATCTCCAGCCGTCTGATTCTCGATGAGATTCTGAACATCAAAGACCTGCGTTCCAGTGATCGCATCGACTTCGTAGGCGGTCTTCGTGGACTCGGTGAATTGAAGCGTCGTGTGGACAGTGGTGAGATGCGTACGGCCTTGGCACTCTATCCCGTTTCCATGCAGCAGATTATGGATATTGCCGACAGTGGTAAGATTATGCCGCCGAAGGCCACATGGTTTGAGCCAAAGCTTCGTAGCGGTTTGGTAATCCACAAATTGAGTTAGGATTTGGACGATAGTTATAAGACCATAGCAAACCAAGGCGAGGGATATTACACCGAGAAACGGAGTAAGTTCCTCGCTTTTGCCCATCACGTAGAGAACGTGGAGGCGGTGAAGGAGTTGATTGCCGGGTATCGCAAGAAATACTACGATGCCCGCCATGTATGCTATGCTTATATGCTGGGTGTCGCACGTACGGAGTTTCGCGCCAATGATGACGGTGAACCGTCGAGTACTGCCGGAAAGCCTATTCTCGGACAGATCAATTCCAATGAACTCACCGACATTCTCATTGTCGTGGTGCGCTATTATGGCGGTGTGAATCTCGGCACGAGTGGCTTGATTGTAGCCTACCGTGAAGCTGCTGCCGATGCCATTGCCCATTGCCAGGTGGAGGAAAGGTTGGTGGAAGAGATCATCACCTACGAGTTCCCTTATGTGATGATGAATCAGGTGATGAAGATCGTGAAGGACATGCAGCCGCGGATTGTGGAGCAGAAGTTCGACAACACCTGCCAAATCCGGCTTGGAATCCGTAGGTCCATGGCTTCCGAATTGGAAAGCCGTCTCAAGAAACTGAGTTTTGAATAACAGCAAAGGCAGCCTTCACAGACTGCCTTTTTCTTTTTGCGGAAGGTGAGGGATTCAAACCCCCGATACCCGAAAAGGGTATACCGGATTTCGAGTCCAGCGCGATCGTTCACTCTGCCAACCTTCCTCTTTCGGTTTGCAAAATTAATATATATTTTTGGTTCCACAAAATTTTTCTTATCAAAAAAAGTGTTTTAAAATTTTAAATCTCTCCCTGCTGGTTAAACTTGTTCGGTTTTTCTTCATCCAATAATCAGTTTCCAATTAAGAGAAACACAGTAATAATTTAATAAATAATAGAATATGAAGAAAACTATTTTGCTGCTGGTTGCAGCGTTTACAATGACAAGTGCAACAGCACAGGAAATGAATGGCGAGAGACGGGAAGGCATGCGCCCAGACCGTACGGAGATGATGGTCAAGGAGTATGGTCTCAATGAGACACAGGCTGCCAAGTTGAAGGAGTTGAACGACAAATATCCCGAGCTCCAGCGTTTCGGTGGCAGAGGCCGTCGCGGACATCGTCCGATGATGGGTGGTCCCCGTGGCCAGATGGATGGCAATACCGGTGCTTCGGCCCAGCAGCGTCCTGAGCGTCCTTCAAGAGAGGATATGGAGAAGATGATGAATGAGCGCAGACAGAAGCAGGAAGCTTATGATAAGGAACTGAAGGATATCATGACGGAAGATCAGTTCAAAGCCTATCAGAAGAAACGCGAGGAGATGCGCAACCGCTTCCCACGTCGACAGTAATACGAATTATATTTTAAGGGTTTATTTCATGCACGTTATGCAAACCCAAAATCTATATGGTTAGTTATTAATTAAAAATTCAAAAAGAAGTGCCTGCTCTGGGAAGAACAGGCACTTTGCTTTTAGTGAATCTTCTTGAATTGATTAGAGGCCGAGCTTCTTCTTGGCATCAGCGGCAGCGTTGTCAATAGCCTCACCAGCCTTTTCCTTTGCATTGTCAACAGCCTCGTTGGCCTTGTCAACAGCAGCGTCCTTGGCATCCTTAACGGCGTCAGCAGCAGCATCGGCAGCACCTTCAACGGCGTCTTTTGCACCCTCAACGGCGTCAGCAGCCTTAGCGGTAGCGTCGATACCCAGAGCCTTCAGAGCATCACCGGCACCCATCAGGGCGTCAACACTCTCTGTAGGAAGGGCGGTAATGCCAGCAACAAGAGAATTGATGGCAGCATTGTCACCGACAACAGCCTTAATCTTGTCAGCATTCTCCTTCAGGAAACCCTGAACCTTGCCCAGATACTCCTTGGCGAGTTCGGGGTTGGCAGCGATGAAGCTGGCAACTTTAGCCTTGATGGCTTCAAGAGCGGTCTGCAGAGCGCCTGCGTCTTTCTTCTCGATTTGCTCTGAGAGGGCAGAGATAGCCTCCTCGGCAGCAGCGTTCACGTCCTCAACAACAGCCTCGGTAGAGTCTGCAACTTCCTCAACCTTCTGCTGAGCCTTGTTACCGCAACTTGCGAAAGAAATAGCCACAACGGCCAAAGCCATTACAAGAATTTTCTTCATAATTTTTCAGTTTTAAAGTTAGTAAATAAAAAAATTTTCTCTATAAAATCTGGGGTCAAAGATACGTTTTTTCCACATACGTTGTTACATTTGTTTAAATGTTTTAACATAAATCGCTCGTTTATAGCGCATTCTATTTTTAGTAATCAAATTTTTTGTGTACATTTGTGGCGATGAAAAAGATAATGCTTTCCCTGATGCTGCTGATGCCCTTCACATTGATGGCACAGAAGCGCACGCTTTATGAGTTCAAGAAGAACATGCCAGTCTATTGCGACTCGCTCATAGCCGACATGACGTATCCGTTGGCTTGGGGGCAGTCGGAGGAGAAAGACTTCGACGCATGGAAGCGCATGGCCAGAGCCAAGGTGCTGGAATGTATGATGACGCCGCCTCCTGCTCCGAAATCATGGGATGTAACCGTTCTCGCCGAAGAACAGCGCGACGGCTATATTGCCCGCAAGCTTGAGTTCCAGCTGAGCAGATACTATAAGGTACGTGCGTACATGCTTATTCCTCAGGACGGTAGGAAGAAACACCCTGCCATCAATCTGCTCCACGACCACGGCGCGCATCTTTTCATCGGCAAGGAGAAGATGATACGGCCTTTCGATGAGGATTCCGCCATTATCAAGGATGCCGACGACTGGCAGCCGATGGTCTATGGCGGACAGTATTGGGGCGACTACTTGGCTCGTAACGGCTTCGTGGTTTTTTCCGCCGATGCGCCGATGTGGGGAGAGCGTGGACGTGCCGAAGGTGTTGATCGCAGCAAGTATGATATGATTGCTGGCAACATGCAGATGTATGGCCGTTGCCTTTCGGCCTTTATGACCTACGATGATATCGCCTCCACAGAGGTATTGGCCTCGTTGCCGGAGGTGGATGCCGACCGCATCGGTTGTGCCGGATGTTCCATGGGAGCCTATCGTGCCTGGATGCTTTCGGCGCTGAGCGACCGTGTGAAGGTGGGTGCCTCCGTATGTTGGATGGTGACCAGCGATGTACAGCTGACGCTGAAATACGGTCGTTCGGAGAATGGCGGTTTTGCCAATTGCATCCCCGGCCTTCGCCAGTATCTGGATTATCCGCACATCGCCTCCCTTGCATGTCCGAAGCCGATGCTTTTTATCAATGGCTCAAAGGACAAGCTCTTTCCTGTTCCTGGTGCCGAAAAGGCATTCCGTGAGATGCGTGCCGTATGGGATAGCCAGGGGGTAGGCGAGCGGTTGGTGACGGAGTTGTGGGACATGCCTCACGGTTGTCCTCCCGATGCCCAGCAGCGGGTATTGGAGTTTTTGAAGAAGAACTTGTAAACGAGACGTCTATGATTAAGGAATACCAACTTCGTCTGCTGCCGCAGCAGGCTGTCAACGAATCCACCATCAAGGACTATCTGTCACGCGAAGAAGGACTTGACATGCGTTCCCTCCGTCATGTGCGGGTGCTGAAACGCAGTATCGATGCCCGTCAGCGTACCATCTTCGTCAATCTCAAGGTGCGTGCCTATGTCAATGAGGAGCCTGCCGATGACGCCTATGTCCATACCGAATATCCCGATGTGAGCAATCGTCCGCAGGTTATTGTCGTAGGGGCGGGTCCCGGCGGACTCTTTGCTGCCCTGAAGTTGATAGAGCTGGGCTTCCGTCCCGTTGTTCTGGAACGCGGAAAGAATGTCCGCGAGCGCAAGCAGGATTTGGCCTTGATTACGAAGATGCAGCAGGTGGACGGCGAGAGCAACTACTGTTTTGGAGAGGGTGGGGCAGGCGCCTATTCCGACGGCAAACTCTACACCCGTTCGAAGAAGCGCGGCAATATCGAGAAGATTCTCAACGTCTTCTGCCAGCACGGCGCTTCCACGAATATACTCGCTGACGCCCATCCGCATATAGGAACCGACAAACTGCCGCGTGTCATCGAGAACATGCGCAACACCATTCTCAACTGTGGCGGCGAAGTGCATTTCCAGACCAAGATGACGCGCCTGATTATCGAAAAAGACACCGTTATCGGCGTTGAAGCTGAATCTGTAGAAAAAGATTCTTCACTCAATCCCGCGCGAAGCGATTCTTCACTCTTCACTCCATTCCCGAGCGATGCTCGCCTACCCGTAGCCTTTCCCTCTTCACTCATTACTTATTCCGGTCCCGTCATCCTTGCTACTGGACATTCGGCTCGCGATGTCTATCGCTATCTGAACGAGGCCGGCATTGAGATTGAGGCAAAGGGGCTGGCCATCGGCGTGCGCTTGGAACATCCCAGTCAGTTGATAGACCAGATACAATACCATAGCAGAAACGGCCGTGGCGACTATCTGCCGGCAGCCGAATATTCCTTCGTCACGCAGGTGGACGGCCGTGGTGTCTATTCCTTCTGCATGTGTCCTGGAGGCTTTGTCATTCCTGCAGCTACCGGTCCTGAGCAGATTGTCGTCAACGGAATGTCGCCCGCCAATCGCGGCACGGCATGGAGCAACAGCGGCATGGTGGTGGAGATGCACCCCGAGGATGTGGCTGGCGACAGTCCCCTGCGGCTCATGGAATATCAGGAACAGTTGGAGCGCACCTGCTGGCTGCAGGGCAACAGGAAGCAGACGGCTCCCGCCCAGCGTATGGTGGATTTCGTGAATGGCAAGGTGAGCTTTGATTTGCCTAAGAGCAGCTATGCCCCGGGAGTGATTTCCAGTCCGCTGCATTTCTGGCTACCGAAGGAAATAAGCCGTCGGCTGCAACAGGGCTTCCGAAAGTTTGGAAGCATGAGTCACGGCTTTCTCACCAATGAGGCCTGTCTGATAGCCACCGAGACGCGCACCTCATCGCCCGTGCGTATCCTCCGCGACCGAGAGACCTTACAGCATGTTCGTATTCAGGGGCTTTTCCCCTGTGGCGAAGGTGCCGGCTATGCAGGCGGCATCGTATCGGCTGGTGTCGATGGAGAGCGCTGCGCGGAAAGTGCGGCGGAATACTTGGCGTCAAGACCTTCTGAAGCCTGACGCTCGTTATCGTTACCGCTATCGTTAAGAAATAATGTGAACGTCGCGCTGTGGGAAAGGAATCTGGATACCTTTCTCGCCGAGTACGTCGTAGATACGCTCCATGATGTCGCTCACGGCATAGATCTGCTTCACGGCATCCACCCAGCAGAGCAGCTTGAAATTGATGCTGCTATCGCCGAATTCGGTGAACACCACCTTCACCTGCTTCTTCTTGTCCACGTAGGGGTGCTTCATGTCGACCACGGCTTTCTCCACCGTTTCCATCACGTCCTTCATGTTCGAGTTGTAGGCCACGCCGAAGGGTATCAGCGACAGCACGTAGCCGTGGTTCTTCGTCAGGTTGCGGTAGTTCTTGGTGAAGAGCTGTGAGTTGGTGAAGGCGATGATCGTACCGTCGATACTTTCCACCATCGTCGAGGTGTAGCTGATGGAATTCACCTTTCCTTTCGTACCGTCAATTTCTATCCAGTCGCCCACCTTCACGCGTCCGGCCATCAGCGAGATGCCATAGTAGATGTTCTCGATGATGTCTTTCAAGGCGAAACCGATACCGGTTGACAGACCGCCGGAAATCACCACCAGCCAGGTGTTGTCCACGTGGAAGATGGCGAGCGAGATGAGCAGCCACGCACCCCATACGATCACCTGTATCACGTTCTTGCCCATCACTGTCCTCGAAGCCGCCAGTTTCTTGTCGCCCTTGCTCAGGTAGAGCTTCAGGACGGCGATGCTCACACGGTTGAGGTAGCCGAAGAGGAAATAGAGGGCGATGACGATCAGCAGCGTGAGGATGCTCACCTTGAGATATTTCTCGTCTACGAAGTTCGTCGTCATGATGCGCCGTGTCAGTTCTCCGAGATTGAACACATCCGCAGCCCAGTAGATGGAAATCCATACAGAAGCCAGGATCAACCACGGCAGCAGCACCCTGTAGACGAAGCGGAACAGCCACGTCTCGTTGATGGGGCGCTCATAGATGTTGTGGCGCTCGCTGTATTTCTTCATCCATCCCACCAGACAGGTAATGGTCAGGATGCACGTCAGCTGCATGGTCCACCAGATCAGTATCTGCACGGCCAGCAGCGTGTAGCCGTACCATGCACAGCCTACGCTCGCCACGAAGATAGCCAGCGTGATGTACGAGTAGTTCACGTCACTGTGCGGTATGCGCTTGCCATGGCGCCTGATCACGCTCCATTGCCACAAAGCCGAGAGCAGCAGCAGGGGAGGGAAGATGAGGTTCACCAGGTAGTTCGGGATGAGCACGATGCGGAAGGCTATCACGATAAATCCCACGAAGAGCAGCGGGGCATAGATGCGCATGGCACTTCTGATTTGACTGCCGTCCACGCGGAGCAGCAGCGAGATGAGCACCACCGAGAGCATCCACATGTACTGCACCAGCAGTTTCGAGGCCATGATGAGGAAGTTCTGGCTCACCGTCAGTCGCAGCACCATCAGGATGATGGCCAGCGTTACCGCCGAGGTGGCGATGATGATGGGGTTGCGTTTCTTGAGGAAAGCCTCCGAGCGGAAGCGTTTCGGTATCAGGTAGCGGATGGCCAGGGTGTTCAGCACGAAGGCGATGAAACCGTAGAGCGCGATGAAGGTGAAAAGGAAGAAGATGTAGCGCGAGTCCCATTGCGACTTCACTTTCATCGGGCGGTACTTGTCCTTCACGCTCGACATCGTGTATTCCACGTACGCGCCCAGCCTTCCCAGAATGGTGAAATAGTTCTGGTCGCCATTGCGGAAGATGTCGTTCTGTATCTCGTTGTAGCGCTTCGTGGCATAGTCGTTGAGGTATTCCAGCCTGTTCTGCGTGCGGTCGTAGATGTCGATATAGTCCTGCATCTGCTGCTTGTTGTCCTTTACCGTGTTGCGGATGTTCACGGCATAGGTCAGACACACGTTGCGGTCAATTTTCGCCTTTTCGCTCAGGCGCCGCGTCTGCATTGTCTGCAGCGAGTTAATGAGCGAGTCGTAGCGCGCAATCTCCGTGTCAAAGTATTCAATGTAGTTGCGGAAGGGCATCGTCGCCTGCTTGAACTTCCTGAACTGTTCCGTGGCCTCGTGGCAGGCATACGCCTGGTCAAACACGTACCCCTCCTTCTGCGAATAGAGCATCAGCGCGTTCTGGTTGCTCCGTTGCAGCGTCTCGATGAGTTCCCTGAAGGTCTCCTCGTTGCGCTTCTTCGTCAGTTCCGAGTTCTTTTCCTGGTCGTGGTGGGTATCGGTGAGTTCCTGCCTGAGGATGTTGAGTGTCTTCTCAAGGTCCTGTTCTTTGAGCACGGCCTGTGTCTGCACGAATGCTCCGAGGAATAATATCAGAAAGAGAATTTTCTTCATTTTTTCTTGTTTTGCTTGCAAAAGTACATATTTTGCCTTAACTTTGCAAACAATAATTTTTAATAAACTGTAAAATAATGATACTCATAGCCGACAGCGGAAGTACGAAGACCGATTGGGCCTTCGTCGAGAATGGTGAAATCATCGAGCAGAAAGTAACCCCTGGCATCAATCCCGTCCACATGTCAGAGACCCAGATCAAGGAGAGCCTCGAAGAATTTTTATTTGAAGAAAACCTTCATCCTTCATCCTTCGTCCTTCATCCTGAAAAAGATTTCCAAATCTTTTTCTATGGTGCCGGCTGCATCCCTCCCTATAAGAATAAGGTGGAGAAGATTCTCGCCGAACAGTTCCCCGAAGCCGAAATCCACGTGGAGAGTGATATGCTCGGAGCCGCACGCGCCCTTTTCGGCCGTGAGGCAGGTATCGCCTGTATCATGGGCACCGGTAGCAACTCCTGCGTTTACGACGGCGAGAACATCATTGACAACATCCCCCCGCTCGGCTATATTCTCGGTGATGAAGGCAGCGGCGCCTATCTCGGTCGTGTCTTCCTGCAGCATCTCTTCAAGCGCCAGCTTTCCGACCAGCTCCGCGAAGAGTTCCTCCAAGAGTACCATCTCACCTACGAGGAGATCATCGACCGCGTCTATCGCCAGCCCGGAGCCAATCGCTTCCTCGCCTCCTTCTGTCCCTTCATCCGCAAGCACCTGGTGGGCACTTCCGAAGTGGGCACCGATGAGAGTACCATCGACTTCTTCGTAGGTTGCGCCTTCGAGGACTTCTTCAATTTCAACATCCATCCCTACGGCCGTCCAGAACTCCCCGTAGGATTCATCGGCAGCGTAGCCTGGCATTTCCGCGAATACCTCAGTCCCGTTTCCGAAGACCTCATGGAATACCCCGTAAAGACCATTGTCCAGAGCCCCATGTCCGGCCTGGTAAAGTATCACTCAGCCTGACTGTCCTTAAAGTCCCTAAAGTCCTTAAAGTCCTTATAATTAAAAATAGTATAATGAATAAACTAATCGTTCTATTAGCATTGGCCATCACCTGCATGGGCGTCAGCGCCAAAAAACCTAAGAAACCCCTCAAGCCGTCACCCTTCGTACAGATGAAGGACGGCCATTTTCTCCGCAACGGCAAACCCTATTATTACGTAGGTACTAACTTCTGGTACGGCGCCATCCTCGGCTCCGAAGGACAGGGGGGCGACCGCCAGCGGCTCGTCCGCGAGCTAGACAACCTAAAGTCTATGGGTATCGACAACCTCCGTATCCTTGTGGGCTCCGACGGAGAACAGGGCGTCACCACCAAGGTAGAACCCACCCTCCAGAAAGCACCCGGCGTCTATAACGACACCATACTCGCCGGACTCGACTACCTCCTCATGGAGATGGGAAAGCGCCAGATGGTCGCCGTCCTCTACCTCAACAACTCCTGGGAATGGAGTGGAGGCTACGGCTTCTATCTCGAACATGCAGGCGAGGGCAAGGCCCCGCGTCCCAACGAAGCTGGCTATCCTGCCTTCATGAATTTTGTATCGAAGTATGCCTCTAATGAAAAAGCACATCAGCTTTTCTATCAGTATGTTAGGGATATCATCTCACGTACTAATCGATACACCGGACTCAAGTATACCGACGATCCTGCCATCATGTCCTGGCAGATAGGCAACGAGCCCCGCGCCTTCAGCGAGGAAGCCAAGCAACCCTTCGCCCACTGGCTCAGCGAAGCCTCCTGCCTCATTCGTGAACTCGACAAGAACCACCTCATCTCCATCGGCTCCGAAGGCAGCTGGGGCTGTGAAAATGATATGGACCTCTACGAGCAGATTTGCTCCGATGCCAACGTCGACTACATGAACATCCACCTCTGGCCCTACAATTGGGGATGGGCCCACGAGCGCACCCTCCGCAAAGACCTTGAACAAAGCTGCCGCAACACCAAGGCCTATATCGACGAACATGTACAGCTCGCCAACCGCCTCCGCAAGCCCGTCGTCATGGAAGAGTTCGGATTCCCCCGCGATGGATTCTCCTATTCCCAGGAGAGTACCACCACCGTCCGCGATGCCTACTACCGCTACGTCTTCGGACTTGTAGCCGAGAACGCCCTCTCAGGCGGCAATTTCGCCGGCTGCAACTTCTGGGGCTGGGGCGGCGAAGCCAATCCCACTCATCAGCAATGGCAGGTAGGCGACCCCTATACCGGCGACCCCGCACAGGAAGCCCAGGGCCTCAATTCCGTCTTCTCCACTGACACCACCACCATCCAGGTCATCCGCGAGCAGGTGGCCCGTATCAGTAGCGCCGGGAAGTGAGAAACAGCGGAAAATCCCGAATTTTCCTTACATAAAAAGAAAAGTATATGTATTTGCAAAATAAGTATCAGTCCGTTTCAGGAAAAAGTATTAATTTTGCAGCAGAATACTGATAATTATCTAATAATAACCTAAATTTTACATTTATGAAGAAATTTTTTACGCTGATTGCAGTTGCTTTCGTGGCACTGAGTGTGAATGCCAAGCAGACAATCGATATCTCTGGGATTGCTCCTGATGGCAAAATTACGTTCAATAGTGCTTGGAACTGGCAAGGTGTCCCCCTCAGTTCTGGTGAGCTCATAGAGAACAGCGAAGCTAAGACAGCCGACGACAGTGGTGTTACCTACTTCGATGCAAGTGCTTATGACTACCTCATTGTGAAGTATAGTTCCGCTACCTGCGATGCCAACGTCATCGCACAACTCAAGTGTAAGGGCACCATCGGACAGTGGGGAGCAGAATACTACACCTCTGAGGGTCCTGTGGCCAAGAAGAAGAAGGGTGGATATGCATTCGTGAAACTTGACCCCAATTACAAGAAATACGTAAACTCAGTGGCTTTCCAGAATGGAAACGATGCTGGTGAAATCATTATCGATGAAGCGTATTGGGCAACAGAAGCCGAATACCAGGAAGCACTTGAAGCCAGCGGACAGATTATCAAGCGTCCTGCTGCAGGCGAGTCAATCATTATCTATGACAACGACGGTGATCCCCTGCCATTTGGTACAAGTTGGTCCGTTTCTCCCGTTATCGACAAGAAATATTTTGAGGTGGCTGAGGTAGGCGATATCATACGCTGCAACATCACCGATGCAAGTGGTGCCAATCCTGTGTTCAAGTATATTGACTGGAGCGATTTCACTGCTCTTCAGAGTATTATGGTGAAGAAAGACAACTATTTTGAGGCAACCATTCCTTCTGAAGAAGTACTTACCTATCTGAAGGCCAACGGTCTCCGTCTGCAGGGTATCAACTTCACCCTTGTCAATGTTGAACTCATCGCCCGTATCGCCTATGAGGAAACTCCTAAGAATGCTACCATCTCTGACGGAGGCTTCATCGCAGCCAGCGAGTTCGACGGATTCACTGATAACGCAAAGGTCGTATTCACCTACAATGTGTCGGGCGACATTTCCTCATATACCAATTGGGGTATCGGCAGAGTTGCCAGTAACGATGCTACAGAAAGCGATCCTCCAACAGTCATGGTTGGCGAACTCAGTGCTTCAGCACTTGGCGACCTTACCTTCACCTGCTTGATCTCAGACATCAAGAAGGCCCTCGCAGCAACGCCCGAAGGTATCGCATTCACCATGTGGGACTTTGGTGACGGCGTATGCGTAGGCAGTACTGTTAAAGTGGAAATCTTCGAAGTAGCAGGAGCCTCAGGCATCCAGAGCGCAACAGTTGCCAAAACTACAAAGAGCAACGCCATTTACAACCTTGCCGGCCAGAAGGTCAGCGCCCAGTATAAAGGCGTGGTCATCAAGAACGGAAAGAAAGTGATGCAATAATTCATAAACGATAACTATTTCTCACTTAGTAAAACAAATTCTCTAAGCCGCTTCCTCATCAGAGGGGGCGGCTGTTTTGTTGGCTTTGTTTCCAACCATTGGAAGCAATGGCTTCATCCTTTAATTATAAACAATCGCACTACTCGAACTACTTTGCAATGTAAGTTATTGGAAATCAGCGAAAATACGGTGGGTCGATGATTGATTATTGTACTACTTTGGCACTACTGACGTCCTACTCTATTCTTTTGCTGAAGCTATTTTGGCTAAAGCCGTAAGGTCTTTTGGCTATAGGCGCAAAGGCTTTTGGCTATAGGCGCACGATGCAAAGAACCATCGGAAGTTCCTGATTCCTTGATGTTTAACCCCATATTCTTTGATAGGATTCCCCGCGAATACTTAATGTGATTCGAGGAATGAAACATTTTTAAAGGATACGATTCCAAGTGGCGAGTAGGGTCTGAGTAGTATCAGAGTAGTACAATAATCAACCATTGACCTACCGTGTATTTGCTGAATATCAACAGGTTATGATACAGAGTAGTTCGAGTAGGTCGATTTTTATGTTTAATCCCTAGAGATTTTTCAAAAACATGTCACCCTTATGACACCCTTGACACCCTGTTCAGGAGGGTGCAAGCCCTGTGTTTATCGGCAAAGTGACACCCTTGCACCCTTAAACCTATAATTTCTTAGTAAACAAACTTGTTTTCTATCTGAATGAATGTATTCTGTTCCACTTTAACCTCTAAACTTTAACCTTTAACCTCTAACATTTATCCTTTTTGGAACAAATATTTGGAGGTTTCAATAAAAACGTTTACTTTTGTGGCATAAAGAGATTATTTTATTAGTATGACAGAGATTTATAAGAAATACCGCCTGACATCTCAGGAAGAGCCGACAGATGAAATGTTGCAGGCTCTTATGGAAGATGTGGCCAAGTCTGCCCGAGAATCGAGTGAAAGGGCAGAGGCTGAGAAAAAGAGACGCTTTCAAGAGGTGGCTGCCCAAATTGATGAATGGCGTAATAGTATCGGACAATGACGGAAAGGAAACCCACTCTTTGTGTTGTGGCTGGCCCTAACGGTTCTGGAAAGACCACAACAACGATGCAACTGCTCAACAACGAATGGGCGGCAGACAGCCTGTATATTAATCCAGATAATATAGCTCAGGATACTTTTGGTGATTGGAATTCTTTCGATGCCGTGCTGAAGGCTGCCGAGTATGCAACAGAGTTGCGCTATCTGTGTCTTGAACAAGGTAGGGATTTTGTGTTTGAAACAGTTTTCTCTGCTGTTGAGAAACTGGAGTTTCTTAAAAAAGCCCAAGAAGCAGGTTTTTTCATTCGTTTCTTTTATGTCTGCACGTCAGATCCCGCCATTAATGTAGCACGTATTACCCAACGTTATTTGGCCGGAGGTCACGAAGTGCCAATCTCAAAAGTTGTCAGTCGTTATTATAAGTCTCTTCTCAATGCAGCCAAAGCAATCTCATTCGTTGACCGTGCCTATATCTACGATAATTCAATAGACAACCAACTACCCCGCCTACTTTTTAGAACTACGGACGGAAATTTGTTCAAACGTTATACGGATGAGATTCCTGATTGGGCAATGAAACTGATAAGATGAACGTGTCTGCTTCCACCCATTGGGATCCTTAACCTTTAACCTCTAACATTTATCCTTTTTGGAACAAATATTTGGAGATTCCAATAAAATGGATTACTTTTGCTATTTGAAACTATAGCATATATAAATCAAAACGAACAAATGGACATGAAACATCTTTTCTTTAAAAGCCTGTTGATAGCCCTGTTAGTGCTGTTCGCAGGGGGTGGTATTTCTGCTGCCGACAAAACAGAAACTATTTATTTCTACCAGCTGTATGATAATGGTGATGTTGTAGAGACAGTAGAAGGTACTGATATTACGATTACGTTTAATAAGGGGAATAACAGTAATGCACCTAAATATTTTTCGAGTGGAGATGCTATTCGCGCATATGGTGGTAATTATTTTACAGTAACAGCATATGGCAATAAAATCACAAAGATAGTTATTGGATTTGGTTCACCAGGTGATGGAAGCAACTCTATCACTACAAATGGTGGCACATATAATAGTAACGGGACTTGGACAGGCAATGCAGAAAGTGTAACTTTTACAGTAGGAGGTTCCTCGGGTAATAGGCGAATTGCATCAATAGCAGTGACTTACGATTTTGAGCAAGGGCAAGGCACCTTAGACCCTCAAAACTCGTTTGCGAATGCTACGGAGAATGCGACGGCGGGAGAGCCTTATACCGTTCAAGAGATTACCACTCTGAGTAAGGGAAGAAAGAGATATAAGAGCAGTGACGTGTCTGTGGCCACTATAGACGGTAGCGGAAAGGTGACACTGAAGAAGGCGGGCGAGACCACCATCACCGTGACAACGGCTGCAGATGATACTTACCAAGAAGGTTCAGCTTCCTATACACTCATTGTTAGCAAAGGAACTCCAACATTGTCTTTCGCCTCAGATATTGTGAATTTGATAGTTGATGAAGATTTCACCCCTTCATTGACTAATCCTAGTGGTGTGAAGGTAACATATTTTATTGATGACCCGACAATTGCAGAACTGCAAAATACAGGATATTTAAAAGCACCTTAATTCCGCAGCACTTTAGTTTAACTATTTTTATAAGTTCCTGAGCAACAAAAAGTTGCCCAGGATTTTGCCATGTCAGATTTTTCACTTACCTTAGTGCTGCAAATCAAGACAAGCAAAAA
>Ga0256407_10000376_pt1 | contig 109487 bp, 112 predicted proteins | sample RumenRJG_04DNA_FD_193489 | JGI IMG/M metagenome (GOLD analysis project Ga0256407, IMG submission 193489) | Bovine rumen microbial communities from Lethbridge, Alberta, Canada - RJG_04 | ecosystem: Host-associated > Mammals > Digestive system > Stomach > Rumen | place: Canada: Alberta... | reverse complement strand
GCAGGAACAATGTGGAAACCATTACCCGTCAGATAGTCGACAATTTTGACATCATATGCATGGAGGATCTGAAAGTAGGAAAGATAAGAAGGAAATCCAGAGGAAAACGTATGACGAACGCATACGACGACGCATCCCTGGGGATGCTGAGGAGGAGACTCATCGACAAAGCGATAGAAGCTGGCCGTAAGATAATCCTCGTCGATCCCAAATGGACGTCCCAGGTATGCTGCAGATGCGGAGCATGCGTGAGGAAAGGACTGGAGGTCAGGACACACGTGTGTCCCGAATGCGGCCTTGTTATAGACCGCGACCTCAACAGTGCGATAAACATCTTGATATGGGGGTTGACCGGCAACCCTTTCCCTGAAAGATGGGATAAATAGCCTAACGTTCGCGTACAGGCACAAAACAGATGGAATCTAGTGCTAAAATTGATTTCATCTAAGGTTGAAAGACTCGACAATTATGCTGGTTAAGAAGTACAAGGAACAGATTGGTTTATGCAAGCCAGTTTCTGAAGATGATGCAAAAGAGATGTCACTTCATTTGCTCCAATTCTTTACCGATCTGGAAGCTTCAATGTCATTAGACCTGGATGAGGGAATGAACATAGATCGTAAACTTTTGGAAGATATCTCTAACGCAGTAGATGATTTCAATCTAGAGAAGGGCGAATATATCGATTTCAAAGATATCAATGAGATATTATCGGGTTAAATTCGATAGCTTAGGGGTTTTTCGACCCTAAGGAAACCCATTGCTCCTTACACCGGGTTTACAGAATTTCATTGGGACCGACTAGTGTTATAGATTCGGACTTCGCCTTCTTTAGCAGCTTGTCCTCGAATCCCGAGACGGAGAACATTATGAGTTTCTTCTCCGGGACATCCTGCACCATCTCGGCACGGGCGATGAACGCCTTGAGGGCGCCCTGGTCGAGCTTGCCGCCTCTGAACTTGCAGTCGGCGACCAGTGTCCTCTGTTTCCCGTCGATGTTGACGACGGCGCACAGGGTGGGCTTCTGAGTGTCCTCCTCTTTGGACCACCACCTGCCGATGGTAACGACGTCGTAATGGTTCAGGATGTATTCGGTGCAGATGTCGCGGAACCTGATCTCCAGGAACATGTCCGCGTAGCGCTCGATGTCCTTGTAGTCCGCCTTGCCCGCCTGCACCTCGGGGTTCATGCGTATCACGATGAAATAGAACGACAGCAAAGGATTCTTGACGATGTACACGGGCTTCCTGGGAGAGTTGCCCACGGGGGTGATGGTGCAGATGAGCTCCTCCTCCACGAGCTTCTTCAGGTAGATGTCGCACAGCTGCCTGGAGATCCCCTGGTTGACGGCGACGTCGATGGGACGGCCCCTGAAGTTGGCGATGTCTGAGAGGATGGCGCAGCACATGGGGTAGGGGACGGAGCTCTGCCTCAGCATGAGCTCGCATTCGGCCACCAGCCTCGGGTAGGAACCGAGGAACGCCTTCTCCACGGACTCCGCGTAATCGTTCTTGTTCATCATGCTGTGGTACAGCGGGACGCCTCCCACGGTCATGTAGGTCTTGAGACGGTCCAGGGGGCTCATCTTGGGATGGAAGCGGTTGCATTCGGACCTGGGCAGGGCCTCGAGGTCGATGATGTCGCTGAAGGTGATGTCGTACCTGGATGAATCGTTGAATCCGATCAGGATGGTCATGCAGTCGCGGTCCTCGGTGAACCACTTGAGCTGCTTGGCGAACTCGTCGGGAGCGTACTGCGTACGGTCGAAGACGATGATGGGATCGTACTCCTTGGCGATGCGGGACAGGATCTGGAAGAGCTCGGGGAAGCCGGGATTGTCCGTGCCGACGGGCTCGTTCTGGAATTCCTCGATGGCGAGCCTGAACGATTTGACGGCCTCCGCGGCGGTGCTGTCGTAGAAGGTGGTGTAGATGAATTTGGACTTCTCGCAGAACCTCTTCACGAGTGCGGAGGCTCCGATGCGAGGGCGGGCGTTGATGTAAACGTTCCTGATATTGCCCTCGTAGACCTCGTCGAGCCTCTTCAATTCGTCCTGTCTGCCGATTATCGATGCCATGGTACATTTTGTTAAAAGAATTTTGACGATATATTAATGTCGTTAACGGATACCTTCCGAAAACCGACTCCCGAACGTTTTATTAGCTTACTCTTATGAGGGTGTATGGAGAAAGAGGATGTCAACAGGCTGATGGACATCGCGTCGAAGTCCCGCCTGCACAGTGCCCTCATAGGCGTGCTGCTTCTGGCAGTGGGTATAATCTTCGTCACGCTGGGAGCTCATGCAATCGTCCTCGAGATCACCGTAACGGGAATCCTGATGATAGTCTTCGGAATCCATGCCGTCATGACGCAGGGTGTCAACAGCACAGACGGGATTCCCATGATCATCCTCGGTGTGCTGTTCGTCGTCCTGGTCTATATTTTCGAGGCACTCCACGGGCTGATCCTGTTCCTGGAGTTCCTCTCCACCGGTGTCGTTTACCTCGCCGCAGCCTTCGGATACAGGGAGAGCAAGCGCAGCCGCAGGACCTCTCTCGTTATAGGTATCATAGCCCTCTATGTCGCCGTGAATCTGTTCGTGGCCCACGAGGAGTCCATGGACATCCTCATCACCATCATGGGAGCGTTCCTGGTGGTGCTGTCGGTATATGTCCTGTGGTGTGCCACCACGGACAGACCCGTCGTCAATCCTCTGACCAAGGACGAGGAATGAACATCAGGACTCGATGGCAGCCTTCACGCCCTGCGCGAAACGGTCCGCGTCGAGGTCCTCGAGCTTGAAGTATTTGGCACCCATCTTCTCTGCGAGCTTCTGAGCGTTGTCGAAGTGGGGGAAGCCCATGCCCGCATCCACCACGATCCATCCGACATGGGGGATCTTGATGTCCTCGGCCATCTTCTGCACCTCATCGTTGGCATCCGCTCCCGGCTGGAGGGGTACGTTGGCCCTGCCGTCGGTGACGAGGATGACATAGCATCTCTCCCCGATGTGGCATCTCGCGTAGGATGTCATGTAATCATTAACGCGGGAGAGTGCCTCTCCGAGCGGGGTCTTGCCCCCGGTGGGGAGCTCCTCCAGACGTTTGTAACTGTACTCCACGGATTTGGTGGGCGGGAGGATCATGTCGGCGGAATCCCTGCGGAACGCCATCAGCCCGATGCGGTCCCTCTTGACGTAGCTGTCCCTGAGCATCGAGAGGATGGCGCCCTTGACGGTGGACATCCTGCGCCTCACGCCGAGGGAACCGCTTGCATCGACAAGGAACAGGAGGGTGCATCCGCTGCGTCTCTCGCGGACCTTCTCGCGGAGGTCCTGCTTCTCGATCACAATGGAAAGGTTGTCGCTGTGCCTCACCTTCTGATATGGTGCGGCGGCCCTGATGGTGGCATCGAAAGCGATGTCCTGGGTCTTCCCGTCCGGGATGCGTGAGCGGGCGTACCTGCCGGTGCCGTCGGCGCTCACCGCCATGGCCCTGCGGCCCTTGCGGGTCTTGGTGCGGGCGGGGAGCCTTTCGTTCTTGTCGAGGTAGTCTATGACACGGAACTCCCTTCCGATCTCGAACATCATCTCTTCCAGGTCGGGGAGCTCGGGAGGTTCAGGCGGAGGGGTATCATCATCCTTGTCGTCGTCGTTCTCCTCCTGTTCTTCCTGCTCCGGCGGCTCGGGAGGTTCCTGATCCTGATTCTCAGGGGGTTCCTCATCCTCCTGGTCCTCGGGAGGTTCTGGTGGTTCCGGCGGAGGCGGCGGGGGCTGGTCGAAGCTCCTCCTGTGGGGCAGGCATAGGACGGAGGCCTCCTCCACGTCCTTCTTCATGACCTCGTCCCTGCCGTGGAGGGCGGCCAGGGATTTCGCGCACTGCACCATGGCTAGATCGCCCCTGATGCCGTCTGCTCCGACCTTCACGCAAAGTTCGCTGATGACGGACACCAGTTCATCGGAGATGGTGACTATGGGCAGGATCTTCTCCGCCTTCTCAACCTTCTGGCGCTCCTCCTCCGTCTCGGGGGCGTACATCCGGCAGAACGATTCCGGATCCCGGGAGAATTCGGCATTCTTTGTGAGGATGAGGCGCTTCTGCTCGTCATCCGTGGGGGGAACGTAGGCGCAGAGGTCGAACCTGTCGAGCAGATGGTCGCTCAGGTCCGAGTCCTCGGGGTTCATGGTTGCGATGAGAACGGTGTTGCAGGGGTATGACGCGGAGATGGGTCCACGCTCCACCTTCACCGTGCCGGTGAGGACGCAGTCCAGGAGCCCGGAGAGCATGGCCCGGTCCATGAGGTTCACGTCGTCGATGTAGAGGATGTTGCCGTCGGCCCTGGAGAGCAGGCCCTTCTGCATCTCAGGTCTCCCGCTCTTCAGCGTCTTCTCGATATCGAGACCTCCGAAGAGCTGCTCGTCGGTGACGTTGAGAGGGCAGTTCACCACCGTGCGGGAACCAATGGAGCCGCTTGAACGGGCGAGCGTGGTCTTGGCGGAACCCTCGCCCCCTCTGATGAGGACGGTGCGTATGCTGGGGTTGGCGAGGGCGCATTCGATGGCTCTCTTGCCGTCGTCCATGCCGACGACAGCCGTGAATGGGAAAGCGTTCAGATGCTCTGAAGGCATGAATCGAGTTCCTCCCTGTCGAGGCCGGCCTCCTCGAAGGGGCGTCTCTTCAGACGGTGGGACAGAACGAGTTCGGCGGTGGCGCGGATATCGTCCTTGGTGACCTGCTTGCGGCCTTCCAGGGCGGCATTGGCCTTGGCAGCCTTGAGCATGGTGATGTCCGCCCTGTGTCCGTCGATCCCGAAGTGGGTGGTGACCGATACGATCGCATCCACGATGGAGTCGTCATAGGTGACCTTGGGCAGCAGGGATCTCGCTTCCTCGAGTTTCTGGGTCATGGCGTCGAGGTCCTTCTGGCACTTCGCGATGAAGGCCTCCGGGTCCATGTCGTACTCGACCCTCTTCTTGACCACCTCGGCCCTGACCTTGACGTCCTTCTCGCCCTTGATATCGAGGGAGAGTCCGAACCTGTCGAGCAGCTGGGGCCTGAGATCTCCCTCCTCGGGGTTCATGGTTCCAATCAGCACGAATCTGGCGGGATGGGAGAACGAAACGCCCTCCCTCTCCACATAGTTGACGCCCATGGCGGCGGAATCCAGGAGGAGATCGACCAGGTGGTCGTCGAGCAGGTTGACCTCGTCGACGTAGAGGATGTTCCCGTTGGCGGCAGCCAGGACACCGGGCTCGAACTTCTTCTCGCCGGTCTTCAGCACATGTTCCAGATCCAGTGTTCCCGAGACCCTGTCCTCGGTTGCGGATAAGGGCAGATCGATGACCCTCATCCTCACTTCCTCGGATTCCAGGGCAATTCCCTTCTCCAGTTTCTCGCGGCAGTAGGGGCAGTACCTGTCCTCGCGTCCGAACTCGCAGCGGAACGGACATCCCTTCACAACCCTGCGGAACGGGAGGATCCTGTTCATGGACCTTACGGTCGTGGATTTTGCGGTACCCTTCTCTCCTTTGATCAAAACTCCCCCGATCCCGGGGTCTACTACGTTCAGGAGCAGGGCTCTCTTCATGTCGTCCTGTCCGACGACCTCGGTGAAGGGGAATACAGCTGGTTGGTCAGCCATGTTATCAACCTATATCGTGATGGATTATTGAACCATCTATACATGAAGATACATTTTCTATGCTATAAAGCAAGCGCCTGGGTCAGCGGTCGGTGAGTTCCTCGATGCGTTCCTCGGTCTCGATGAACAGGTCCTTGAGCTTCTCCTTGTACTCGTCGGTGGCGTTCCAGAGTCCCCTCTCGATGGCCTCCTCCAGACGGTTCAGGATGTTCATGGCCGCATAGGGGTTGACGTCCATCATCCATTCGCGGGTGTCCTTGTCCAGCAGGAACTTGTCGGTCATGCCCTCGTACATCCAGTCCTCGGCCACGTCGGAGGTGGCTCCCCAGGCCATGGTGTACTCGGTGATGTTGGCGAGTTCGGCCGCGCCGCGGTAACCGTGCTCCTTCAGCCCGTTGATGAACTTGGGATTAAGGACCTTGCTCCTGAAAGTGTACCTCAGCTCCTCCTTGGTGCTCCTGACCTTGGTGTTCTTGGGGTTGGAGCCGTCGCCCATGATGGTCATGGCGTCTTTCTTGCCATAAGCCCTGACGAAGGCGTTCATGCCTCCGAGATACTCGTAGACGTCGTCGCAGTCCAGGAGGTCGATCTCCCTGTCGGGCATGTTCTTCACAGTGACGGAGACCTTGGAGAACCTCCTGGTGAACTCGCCCCTCAGCTTCTGGCCGTAGTTCCCTTTGGAATAGCCGTTGCTGCACCAGTCGATGTACACGTCGGCGAGGTCCTGCACGGTCTTCCAGGCCCCGCTCTCGATGGCCTTGTTCACGCCGGTGCCGTATCCTCCGGGAGGGGCTCCGAAGATCCTCACGGAGTTCCTCTGACGGGCCTCGTCCGGGGTCAGGCCCTCGGCGATGCCGTCGACGATGTCCTTCCTGAGGTTGGCGGCGAGGCTGTTGTCCTCGTCGGATTCGTCGAGCCCGATGACGAGGTTCACGGCCTCGTCGAGAAGGTCTATGAGGTTGGGGAAGGTGTCCCTGAACAGCCCCGTGATATTGATGGAGACGTCCACTCTGGGTCTTCCCAATTCCTTGACGGGGATGACCTCGAGGTCGATGACCTGTCCGCCGGTCTTGGACCATACGGGCTTCACGCCCATCAGCCACAGCAGATAGGCCACGTCGTCCCCTCCGGTCTTCATGGTGTCGGTGGCCCAGATGATGAAGCCGACCTCCCGGGGGAACTCACCCTTCTCGGAGACGTACTTCTCGATCATCTGGTCGGCCATCTTCTTCCCGATCTCCCACGCGGTGCGGTTGGGGACGGTGTCCGGGTCCAGGGAGTAGAAGTTGCGTCCCATAGGGAGGATGTCGGCGTTACCGCGTGTGGGCGCTCCCGACGGTCCCGGGAGCACATACTCCCCGTTGAGTCCTTTGAGCGTGTTGCCGAGCTCCTCGGACATCTTCATGATGTTGGGGGCGACCTTCTCGCAGACGAACCTGATTCCCTCCTCGAGGTCGGGGGAGACCTTTCCGTATCTTCTCCTTATTTCCTCCAGGCCGGTCTCGGTATCGTATCCGTGCTCCCTGAGCCACCCCAGGAACTCCTGGAGCTCAGCGTCCAGGCGGTCGGCGGCGACGCTCTTGAGCTCTCCCGAGGGGAGTACTCCCGAAGGGTCGTCGATGGCATCCTGCATATCGACGCCCGCGTTCTCTGCAAAAGCGTCCCTCACCGACCTGATGTCGCCGTTGTCGAGCCTCACGAGGGAGTAGACGGTCTCGTCGAAGTGGTTGCCTTTCGGAACCCTGCCGATGACGTGCATGTCCGCTCTGACCAGGGCGTCCTTGACCTCGCTGATGTACTCGTGGAGCGGTATGATGTATGGTTCGAATCCCTCCGCGCCTGGGTCCTCGGTTATGTTCAGGTCGTTGAACATGTCGTGCTCCTTGGCGCTGAGGTAGATCTGGTTGATCAGCTCCTTCAGACGTTCGGGGGAGGCGTTGCCCCTCTGGTTGAAGTAGTCCTGCAGGGGGACCTCCATCTCTGAGAGTTCCTCGTACTCTCCGGCCCTGGCCATGGAGGGCGGCATATGACCCAGCAGTACGGAGTTGATCCTCCTCTTGCACTGTATACCCTCTCCCGGGTCGTCGACGATATAGTAATAGAGGTTGGGAAGACCGCCGAGCACCACGTCGGGGTCGCATTTGGCGGACATCCCCACGTTCTTGCCGGGGAGCCATTCGATGGTCCCGTGGGTTCCCACGTGGATGACCATGTCCGCCTTGAAGGTGTCGCGGATCCACCTGTAGTATGCGAGATACTGATGCTGGGCGAAGATGAGGGGGTCGTGGATGTTCTCCTCCATCTTCTCGGCGGTTCCCCTGAGGGGCTGGTAGCCGATGAACACGTTGCCCTTCCTTATTCCGGGGATGACGATGTCCTTCCCGTCCACGCAGATGGTGCCGGGGCACTCTCCCCAGTCCTTCCTCATCTGCTCCTGGTCCCACTCGGGAATCGATCCGAACTGTTCCCTGTAGGTTCCGGACGGAACGAGGTCGATCGCCTTCTCCCTCATGGTGGCTACCGACATGCTGTCGAGGTCGTTGGTTACCCCGTCGAGGATCTCCTCGATCATCTGCCTGCCGTTCTCCGGGACGTTATCGACGGAGTATCCCTGCTTTTCGAGTTCCTGCAGGAGTCCCGCTATGCTCTCCGGGGTGTCGAGTCCCGCTGCGTTCCCTATGCACCCGGAGTTGGGGCGGGACTGCCACATGAGTATGGCGACCTTCCTCTCGGAGGCGGGTTTGCGGCGGAGCGTGGCCCAGTTGTAAGTGAGCTCGGCCATGCGCTCGATCCTGTCGTCGATGGGCCGGGCCCTCTTCATACCGCTCTTGGACGGGGTGTAGCTCACCGGGAATCCGATGATGTCCCCGTCCAGTTCGGGGAAGGCCACGTTGGAGCTGATCTCGTGCTTGTTGAGGCCGATCTTGTCTGTCTCGAAGTCATGATAGTCCCCGCCCACGCCGATGGCATGGATGACGGGAACGTTCGTCACGCTGTCGTAGAAGTTCTGTGAGTCCGGCACCCCGAGGCCTTCATTCTCCTTGGAAGCGTTGAGCACCGAGAACGAGGTGAGGGTATTGATGGCGTCGACGATGGGTTTCCCGTCGCGCACATAGTACTGCTTGAAGATGTCCCTGGTGGTCTTGGAGCCCTCGATCGCATAGGATGCGGCGGTGTAGAACACGGGGATGACGTTCATCCCTTTCGATTCGTAGACCTCGATCATCCTGTCTACATGCTTCAGGTTGTTGTAGATCCACATGGCCGCGGTGAAGAAGAGTCCGATAGTGGGTTTCGATGGGTCCAGGGTCTTGTAGTATTCTTCGGGGGTGATGTCGCGGGGATAGCGGGGATGGTAGATGCCGTCCGTGCGGGGGACGACGGGTTCTGGTGCCTTGGCGTCGGTGAAACCGCAGATGTTGGCGGCCGTCACGAACAGGCCGTACTCGTTCTCGGCGCCGCGGTGGGAGCAGTACCTGCACAGTTCCTTGTACTGTTCCTCGGTACCTTTGAACGTCCCGCGCTGCATCATGGTGACGTCGGGGCTTCCGGAATAGACGAACACGAGTCCCCTACACTTCGGGAAGCACTTCTCGTACCGCTCGAACTTCTTGCAGCGGTACACGTCCGACATGCATCTGACGAAGGTGAAATCGGCATCCTGGGTATATCTGATCAGTTCCTGCAACTGCAGGGGGTCGTCATCGATCTCCTCATGGTTCCAATTGTGGATATCGACGGGGATGCCGAGCTCCTGAAGTCTGTGTGCGGGTTCGGCAATCACGTGGGAATCCGCGGATTGGATGGAGAGGACGACGATCTTCATGCCGTTACCTCACATCCGATTCGGCATCCGACCCATGGGGATTGCTCGGTCCAATCATGACCACGTTGTATCCCTGAACGCGCTCGTCGTATTCGACGATGGCATCGATACCGAAGATGGAGTTGATGTTCTCTCTGGTGAGGACATCTTCTGTCTTTCCCGCGGCCACGATTTTGCCCTTCTCCATCAGAAGTATGTCGTCGCAGAATCTGGAAGCGAACATGAGGTCGTGGGTGACCATGATCACGATCATGTTGAAATTCTTCTTCAGGACCGTGACGAGGTTCATAAGATCGAACTGGTGGTTCACATCGAGATGCAGGGTGGGTTCGTCCAGCAGCAGAACGCTCGGCTCCTGGGCCAGGGCCCTGGCGATCATTACCCTTCTGAGCTCTCCTCCGCTCAGCTCGTTCACGCTTCTTTCCGCGAACTCGATTGCGCCGGCACGTTTCATAGCCGACAGAACTGCCTCGCGGTCCTTCTTCGCGTTTCCGCTGATACGGGAGTAGCGGCCCATCATGACCGCATCATAACCTGTGAATGGGAATGAGACATAACTGCTCTGGGAGACCACTCCGATCGCACGTCCGAGTTCTTTGCGTTTCAGATCGGCTATGTTGACCTGGGACATGTCTACATCAGTGCGGTTCTTGTTGAATATGGATACATCGGGCTCTTCGATGAGGATGCTTCCCTGAGAAGGTTTGAGCATCCTGTCGATGCACTTCAGAAGGGTGGTCTTTCCGCATCCGTTCTGACCGATGATGCCGAGCAGCCTTCCTTTGCTGGCGGTGAAGGAGATGTCCTCGAGGTTCTTCTTGGAACTGTAACTGAAATTTACATCGTTGACAATCAACTTCATGATCTCACCAGAACTCCGTTTTCTTTTTCCTCATGATGTATATGAAGAACGGTGCACCAAGCAGGGAGGTGAGGACACCTACGGGGATGACGCTGTCGAGAATCAGTCCCGATTTTGATAAGATATCCATGAGCATCATGAAAATAGCGCCCGATACGATACACATGGGCGCCAGGATTTTGTGGTTGGGGCCGGTGAGTGCCCTACAGATATGAGGGATGATGAGTCCTACGAATCCGATAACTCCCGATATGGCAACACAGCCGCCCACGGTCAGCGAGGTGCCTAGCAGAATTGTAAGTTTAACTCTCCTGGTGTTCACACCGAGGGATTCGGCCTGTTCTTCCCCGAGAGAGATAATATTCAGTTCCCTGATTGTGAAACAGATGACGATCACACCTACGACTATGACCGGTACACCTGTCCTCACAGCACTCCAGTAGCAGCGATCGAAACTTCCAAGGGTCCAGTACACAACATTCTGAAGTGCTTCTGCGTCTACAATGAAATGAAGGAATGATGTCAATCCTCCGAAGAAGGAACCAATAGCGACTCCTGCCAGAAGGAGCAGGGTCACAGGAGTTCCGTGGCGTGTTATGGAGAGAGCGTAGACCGTAAGCATGGTAATAAGACAGAAGATGAACGCCATCATAGGTGCGCCGCCGATGGAGGTACCGATGCCGAAAGCGATGGCTATGCTTGCTCCGAATGCGGCTCCAGACGATATACCCAGGGTGGACGGCGAGGCCATTGGGTTGCGGAACAGGGCCTGCATAGCCATACCGCTTATCGCCAATCCTGCACCGACTGTTGCAGCACAGATTGCTCTGGGGACCCTCATGTCTTTCACGACATAGATCTGGCCTCTGCTTCCGCCGTTATTGAATATAATATCGAGAACGGTTTGACGAGGGATTTCTCCCACGCCGTAGAATAAGCTTACTACAAAAATAACGAATATGAGCAGACTGAGACCCATTATTATGAATATAGCACGTACTTCTTTCTTCTCGAGATTTTCCTGGATCTCTTCTTCCTGGCTCATTATATCAACATTATGAGGGGGGTTGGCCCCCTCGGTTAAGACGTTTAAGCGGTTGTGACCCTCATCATCTGGTCCATAGTCCTGGAATCTCCAGTGTAGAAGATGATGACGGAAGGTTCTTTGAGAACTACGTTCTCGTCTCCGAATCCCTTGACCCAATTCTCGCCGGTAACGATGTTCTTCAGGTTGAGGAGGTCGAGAATAGTGGAGGAGATGTTGTTCTGTCCGCAGGCGGACGCGTTGTTCCTGGATTCCCAGTAAACGGTCTTCTGGGGAGTGATTTCCTTGGCCTGCATGTACATGTTGTAGAAGTTGGTACGGGTCTCCTGGATGAAGGTCTGGGCCTCATCCTTGAGTCCAAAGACTGCTCCGAGTGCCTCGATGGAGGAGAAGACCTCTGCAACGGAGGTTGCTCCGAAGAACAGGTTGGTGACCTCGCTGTATTCGGAGGATTTCTTGAGGAAGCCGTTCTCTCCAATCATTTTATCGTAGGTGACGCCGGTAGATCCAGACATCATGGTGACAATCTTCTTGTTCTGAGCATGTGCTGCATCGTATGCCTGGAGGTACTGAGCGAGGTTGGCCTGATCGTTGAGGTAGTAAGTACTGTTGATCGACACAACGGTGTTGGGGACGGTGAGTCCATAGATTTCGTTGATATCGGAGGATCCTCCTGCCAGAGCACTCTGGTCGAGTCCGTAGACGTAGTTGAACACTGCAGACTGGTCTGCGGTTCCGCTGTTGTGGATCTTGATGAGCTCGTAGAGGAGAGCGACATAGGAACCGGTGCAGATCATCCAATCGGGGTTCACGGGGACAACGGTGTTCTCGTGGTGCCAGGTGTAGTTTCCGTTGGAGTCCTTGGCGTTCCTGATGATGCTGTCGATGGTGACGGTGTTGTTCACGTTGTCCTCAGCGACGATAAGGCTGTCGTAAGCGAGGAAGTCAGCAGGGACCTGGCTGGAGGTGTACTGGGATGTGTTCACGTCTTTGCCATAGATGGTCTTGAACATCTCGGCCGCACCCTTGTAGATCATGGGGGACTGTCCGTAGTATGCAGTCTTGGTAATCACGACAGTGGGGTCCCAAGCGTACCAGCCACCTTTGTTGGTGTCGGTGGAGGGGTTGTCGCCGCTGCCCCATTACTGTTGTTGTTTCCGTGATTCTGCGTGAGGACGACGGCTCCGCCGGCTCCTGCAGCTACGATAACAACAATCGCTATAATTGCAGCAATTTTTGCATTCATAGTATCATTTGGATAATCATCCAACCTGCGGATATTTGTGATAGTATTTAGACTTGGTTATATCGTCCAAAGAATAAAAATATGTTAATAGTGTTATGTCCGATTTTTATTACGAATCGATAGGTGAAGGGCTTTGATTGATGGGAGCGTTCCAAAAGAACGGACGGTGTTCCGAAGGGGTGCGGGGCCTTCCGGCCCCGCTGAGATCATATTTTCCTGTTCTTCACTAGATACAGATCCACCAGGAAGAACGCCACCAGGAATGCCGCAAGGATGCCCAGAGCCCAGAACGGGAAGGCATAGATGTCAAGGGTAGCGGCCCTGATGCATACGCTGGATTCCGTCAGAGGGAGCGCATATAGCAGGCCCTGTGCCCACGCAGGGAGGCTGGCGACCGAGAAGAAGGTACCGCACAGGAAGGTCATCGGAGTGATGACCAGCGAGCTGAAAGTCGCCATCGAGGCATGTGACTTCGCCAGCAGTGCGGCCGTGACTCCCAGCAGCGAGAACGTGAAACAGGAGACCAGCAGACTGATGATGAACAGCGGGGTCAGATGCAGGTACGAAGGCTCCAGTGCATATCCGATGGCGAACATGATCCCGGCGCTCATCACTCCGCGGATCACACCGATCAATGCCTTTCCCACAACGATGGATGAATTGCTGAGCGGGCACATCATCATCTCGTCGAAGCACCTGTAGTACAGTCTCTGCACGTTCAGCCTCGCCGATGTCGCGTTGTATGATGCCGAGAGCGAGCTAAGGGCGATGATACCGGGGATGATGAAGTCGATGTACGGAACGATTATTCCCTCGACATCCACGGATCCTCCTTTGATTCCGTAACCGAAGGCCAGGAGGTACAGCAGGGGGGTCATGAGGCTGGATACCAGGATATTCCCGATGGTATGGCGCATGTAGCGGATGTCGCCCCATGCGATGTAATATACTTCATGGAAGAACGACATCAGGCCATACCTCCCTTCTTGGAGTCGCCTTTCATCATGGCGCCGTTCGCCTCGATCTGGTTGCCGGTGAGCTCCACGAAGCAGTCCGAGAGGTTGGTGCGGCGGAGCGTCACGGTGACGTCGTCGGGCAGGGATTTGGAGTAGGCGTCGGCCTCGTCCTTGGTGTTGAAGTAATGGTACTGGGTCTTGCGGTCGCTGCCGTAGTGTTCCACGGTGAAAGCACCGAGTCTCTTGGAGAGGTTCTCGGGCGTGTCCTCGGCGATGATCTTCCCGGCGTTGATGATGCTGATCCTCGTGCAGAGGGATTCCGCCTCCTCGATGTAGTGGGTGGTGAGGAATATGGTCATGCCGTCGTCGTTAAGCTTGCGGAGAAGGTCCCACAGGCTCCTGCGGGACTGGATGTCGAGGCCCACGGTGGGCTCGTCCAGGAACAGGATTTTGGGCCTGTCGATGAGGGCGCACACGATGGCAACCTTCTTCTTCCATCCGCCGGAGAGGCTGTTCACGCTGCGGTTGTAGTATTCCCTCAGTCCGATGTAGTCCGCGAGTTCGTCGATGCGCTTCTTGCGTTCGGAGCGGGGGATCTTGTGGTACAGCGCGTGTACCATCATGTTCTCCCACACTGTGAGGTCCTTGTCGAGGCTGATCTGCTGCTGGATGACGCCGATGGAGCCTTTGGCCTCGATAGGGTTCTTGAGGATGTCGAAACCGTTGATTTTCACAGTGCCAGAATCAAAATTCGTCAGGGTGCTGAGGACCCTCACGGTAGTTGTCTTCCCGGCTCCGTTGGGGCCGAGGAAGGCATACATCTCGCCTTTTTTGACGTGCATGTTGATCCCGTCCAAGGCATTCTTGTCGCCGTACCTTTTCACGAGGTTCTCGACTTCGATAATGTTATCTTCTGACACATTAACACCTATATCGGATGTATAAGCAAATCAGTATTATTTAGAATGATGTTTGTTAGTCTAACCTAAACCATTGTAAAAATTTGTAACTCTATATCCCCTGGAAATGATGGTTTCAGATGAAAAATCGTGCGATAGGCCTTATAAAGACTACTTATAACGCCATGTCTTTTAATATCCGTACACATTCTCGGGATTGTTGGATGTAGTGTCCCAGAAAGACGCTGCAGCCGACTGATATAAGGTGAGAGAATGAAAGGAAAATTATACGGCATAGGGGTAGGCCCTGGAAACCCGGACCTGATGACCCTGAGGGCCAAGGAACTTTTGGAGAAAGCGCAGGTAATCGCATACCCCGTCAAGAAACTCGGCGAGGAGGGCGTTGCGCTCAATATCATCAGCCAGAGGGTAGACGTCAAGGGAAAGGAGGTCGTGGAGCTCCTGTTCAGCATGAACCCCGACGACGAGGTCCGTAAGAAGTGCAGGGCCGAGGCCATGGAGAAGATCTGCGGTCTGCTCGACCAGGGAAAGGATATCGCGATGGTCACTCTCGGCGACGTAGCTGTTTACAGCACTTACATGTACATCGACAGGGACATCCAGGCAAGAGGATACGAGACCGAGGTCGTTCCCGGCATCCCCTCGTTCTGCCACGGTGCGGCACTCGCACGCCTCCCCCTCATGATCGGAGAGGAGAGCGTCGCGGTGGTCTCCCTCGCAAAGCGCAACAACGAGAACGCCGAGAAGGTCCTCGACGCCGTTGACAATCTGGTAATTATGAAGGCGTTCGCATCCATCCCCGCCATCGTGGAGATGCTCAACAAGAGGAATATCCCCCTCGCCAACGCCACCGTCATGAGCAACATCGGGATGGAGGACGAGTATCTCGGACCTCTCGATCCCAACCGTGAATACGGATACTTTACAACCGTTTTAATCAAGAAGAAGGTGTGAAAAATGGCAGCAATGGTACACTTCATCGGAGCAGGTCCCGGAGACCCCGAACTCATCACTATCAAAGGACAGAGACTCATCGAAGAGGCGGACGTCATCATCTTCGCGGGTTCCCTCGTGAACCCCGCGGTCCTCGACAAGAGGAAGAAGGACTCCGTCGTCTACGACAGCGCATACATGAGCCTCGACGAGGTCATGGATGTCACCATCCCCGCCGTTAAGGAGGGAAAGACCGTCGCCCGCGTGCACACCGGTGACCCCTCCATCTACGGAGCAATCAGGGAGCAGATGGTCAGGCTCGATGCCGAGAAGATCGAGTACGACGTGACTCCCGGAGTCAGTTCCTTCTGCGCCTCCGCGGCTGCCGTCAAGAAGGAGTTCACCCTTCCTTCCGTGAGTCAGACCGTCATCATCACCAGGATGGAAGGCAGGACCCCCGTTCCCCCTAGGGAGAAACTCGTGGATCTCGCCAAACACCACGCTTCGATGTGCATCTTCCTGTCGGTCGGTTTCATGGACGAGCTCACCAAGACCCTCATGGAAGCAGGCTATGAGCCAGACACCCCGATGGCGGTCGTCTACAGGGCGAGCTGGCCCGACCAGAAGATCGTCTACGGTACCTGTGCCACCATGGCCAAGATCGTGAAGGAGAACAACATCAGCAGGCAGGCCATGACCATGGTCGGAGGCTTCCTCGGAGACGAGTTCGAGCTCTCCAAGCTGTATGACAGCCACTTCACCACCGGCTACCGCAAGGGAAAGGATTGAGATGAGCGGCAAACTCACCATCGTGGGTTTCGGTCCCGGCAGCAAGGGCGACATGACCTTGAGAGCAGTCGAGGCCATCGAGACCGCCGATATCGTCACTGGGTACACCACCTACATCAAGATCCTCAAGGAGTTCTTCCCGGACAAGAACTACAAGGCAACGGGAATGATGAAGGAGATTGACAGGTGCAGGATGGCCATCGAGGACGCCATGGCAGGCAACAAGGTCGCTATGGTCAGCTCGGGAGACTCCGGCATCTACGGCATGACCGGACTCATCTACGAGCTCGCCTTCGATATGAAGGCGGACATCGAGATCGATGCAGTCCCAGGTGTCACCGCGGCATCCTCCGCGGCGGCCGTCCTCGGAGCGCCCCTCATGCACGACACTGCGCTCATCAGCCTCTCCGACCTCATGACCCCCATCGAGAAGATCATGAAGAGGGTCCAGCTGGCGGGAGAGTCCGATTTCGTAATCGTCCTCTACAACCCCAAGAGCCACGGCCGCACCGAGTATCTGGCACAGGCCGCCGACATCCTCCTGAAATGCCGTTCTCCCGACACCCCAGTGGGAATCGTCAGGGACATCGGAAGGAAGGACCAGTCCAAGACCATCACCACCCTCGGCAAGCTGAAAGATGCCGAGGTCGACATGCTGTGCACCGTGGTAATCGGAAACTCCCAGTCCTTCGAGAAGGACGGGCTCATGATCACCCCCCGCGGATATGTGGAGAAATACCTTAACTGAAACTTTTTGAGAGATATAGGTGAGAAAAATGGTATTTGAAATTGTAACCCCCCGCGAGATCGAGCAGAGGAGCATGGAGACCATCACCAAGGAGCTCAACGGCCGCACCTGGCCCGAGCCTGAGTTCTCTGTAATCAAGAGGTGCATCCACACCTCCGCCGACTTCGATTACGCGGACAACCTGTGCTTCTCCCCCAACGCCTGCCAGATCGGAATCGAGGCGCTGAAGAACGGAGCGGACATCGTCACCGACACCAAGATGGCCATGTCGGGAATCAACAAGAACAAGCTCGCCACCTTCGGCGGACAGGTACACTGCTACATCAGCGACCCCGACGTGGTCGAGGAGGCCAAGGCCAGGGGATGCACCCGTTCCACCGTCAGCATGGAGAGGGGAGCCCGCATCCAGAAGCCCGTGATCTTTGTCATCGGCAACGCCCCCACCGCCCTCATCGAGCTCGACAGGCTCATCAAAGAGGGAACGGTGAAACCCGCCCTCATCGTCGGAGTCCCTGTCGGATTCGTCAACGTCATCGAGTCCAAGGAGCTCATCATGCAGGCTGGCGTGCCCTACATCGTCGCCAGGGGCAGGAAGGGCGGAAGCAACATCGGCGCCGCCATCATCAACGCCCTGCTCTACACCATGGGCAGGTGAAAACCTAAAGGTGAGACTGTGCCAGACGACATAATCGTGGTCGAAGGACTCACGGTGAGGTTCGGTGATTTCACCGCTGTCGACGACATCAGTCTCACCGTCAGGCGCGGGGAGATATATGGATTCCTGGGCCCCAACGGGGCCGGGAAGACCACCACTGCCCGCGCCGTGACGACCATGCGCAGGCCCACGGCCGGGAGGATTGTCATAGACGGTCACGACGTGTCTACGGATGCCAAGGGCGCCCGGGAGCTCATCGGGGTCTGCCAGCAGAACCTGGCCCTCGACGTGGACATCTCCATCCGCGAGAACATCATTTCCAAGGGTGTGCTGCACCGCATCCCCCGCAAGGAGCTGGAGGCCAGGATGATGGAGCTCAGCGACGTCATCGGCCTCACCCCGTTCCTGGACAGGCTCCCCCGCGACCTCTCCGGAGGATGGAAGAGGAAGACCGTAATCCTGTGCGCGCTTATCCACAAGCCGTCGATCCTTTTCCTCGACGAACCCACCGCCGGGCTCGACACACAGTCCCGCCATATGCTCTGGGACATCATCAGGATCCTCAACAAGAGGGGCACCACGGTGTTCATCACCACCCATTACATGGATGAGGCCGAGTCCCTCTGCGACAGGGTTAGTATCATCACCAAAGGCAAGATCCGCGCCACGGGCACCCCCCGTGAGCTATGCGAGAAGTTCGGCTCGTTCACCGTGGAGTACAATGCAGAGGACGGTAAACGTCTGGTGAAGTTCTTCCATACCCGTGAGGAGGCCAAGCAGTTCTACGCAGAGAAGGAGTCGGAGGGCGCGGTGCTCCGCGGGACCCATCTGGAGGATGTATTCCTCGAATACTCCGGCAAGATCGACGTATCCCGCATCGAGGAGGTCATGGGATGAGCGTCCTCGGAGAGACCTGCAGGGTCGCGCTTGCCGATTTCTATTACTTCCGCAGGAACTGCCTGCTCCTGCTGGTGACCTCCATGGTCACCCCTCTCCTGTACATGCTGGCCTTCGGTTACGGCCTCGGCCAGGGCGTCATCATGGAAGGGGTCGATTACATAGCGTTCATGATCCCGGGAGTCATCTCGCTGACGACCCTGACCTCAACCTTCGATACGGTCTCCCATAAGATCATGGTGCAGAAGCGTTTCTACGAGAGCTTCGACGAGATGCTCCTGTGCCCCGTGTCCAAGACCTCTATCATATTCGGTAAGGCACTGCTCGGAGTCGTCAAGGGAATGATGTGCGGCACCATCCTCGTGGTGATGGGCATGATGTTCACCTCGGACCTCCACATCACGGTCCAGCTGTTCCTGCTCATGCTGGCGTCCTGTTTCGTGTTCTCCATCCTCGGAGTCGCGGCGGGGGTCATCGTCCAGGACCTTGCCCACATGAGCCTCTTCACGACCTTCGTCATCCTTCCGATGACGTTCCTGTGTGGCACCATGTTCTCTTTGGATGCGCTTCCTCAGGCGCTCGCCACCGTGATCGATCTCTTGCCGTTATCTCAGACCTCGGCGTGCATCAGGGCATTAGCGCTTGATTGGGCGTTCCCCTGGACGTCGTTGGCGCTGCTCTTAGTGTACGGGGTTGTATTCTATCTGCTGGCACATTTCGCGTTGAACAGGAACTGATCAGGAGGAACGCTTCTTCCTGGTGCATTCGGGGACCGGGAGTCCGCGCTTCTCCAGTTCGGCGATGGCATCCCTGTTGCCCTTGGCGGCCGCCTTCTCCAAAAATCCGCGGGCGGCCTGCGGATCCGATTCCTCGATGATGTTCGCATATCTGATCATGCTGCGGGAATGGCCCTTCTCTGCCGATTGTTTCAGATACTCCAGGCCCTTGGCCCTGTCGACATATCCTTCCTCGTCGAGGTATATCTCCGACAGGCGGAATATGGCGCGGGGGCTGCCGGACTTCTCCAACCAGTAGATGGCCTTGTCGACGTCCTTGGGAGTCCCCCTTCCCCAGAGATAGTACTCTCCGAGATTGGTCATACCGCGGGTATACCCTCCTTCGGCGGACTTGGTGTACCATTCGAAGGCCTCCTTGTAATCCTTCTTCACGCCGTTCCCGTAGTCGAGCATGACGCCTATGTTGCAGGCCGATTTCACGTTGCCTAGGAGCGCGGATTTGATGTAGAGTTCGGCGGCCTTCTTCTTGTCCTTCTCTATGTTGAGGCCTATGGCGTAGCAGTATGCGAGGTTCCTGCTGCCGGTGGGGCTGTCCTCGTCCGAGGCGAGCCTGAAAAGTTCGATGCTGCGTTTCCTATCCGTCTCGCTCCCGTCCGCCAGTATGGCACCTAGCAGGACGGACGATTCGATGCACCCCTCCTCCAGGTTGGTGAGCAGAAGCTTCTTCGCCTCCTCGATCTCCCCCTTCTCGAAGAGCTCGTAGGCGGAGGACAGGCGTTTCTGGACCTCTGTATCGGGATGCGTTGACTTGGACGGATAATCCAACATACTCACACCAATGTGAGATGATACTAAAAAGATTCTGCCTTACATGTTTGAGTGGCGGTCCATCTCCTCGTTGAGGAGAGCATCGGCACGGGGGATGAGCAGTTCGGAGCGTCTCACGTTGGAGAACTTCACGGAAGGGATCAGAGAGGCCAACGCCTTGGCATCCTTGTAAAGTTCCAGCATGTCCGGGGACTTCACCTTGTACTCCCCGTTCATCTGCCTGATGACCAGTTGGGAGTCCATGACGAACTCGACCTCCCTGGCACCGTGGTTGGCCGCGAAGGAGAGTCCTGCGATGAGGCCCCTGTACTCGGCGTAGTTGTTGGTGTGGACGCCGAGGAACTCGGAGTGCTCGTGTATTATCTTGCCGTTCTCGGTGACCACGATGGCATAGGCGGAAGGTCCGGGATTGCCCCTGGATCCACCGTCGGAAAAAATGCGGAGCATCAGTAGGTGAACTCCTTGGCGACCTTGTTGTGCATGTCGACCAGCAGGACCTTGGCGCGGATGGGCTCATCGGTGAGCTCGTAGCCCATGATGATGATCTTGTCGCCAACGGCCGCGAGCCTCGCTGCGGCGCCGTTGAGTGCGATGATGCCGCTGCCCCTCTCGCCGGGGAGGATGTAGGTCTCGAAGCGGGCACCGGTCTCGACGACGGCGATGGTGACCTTCTCTCCGACGAGCATGCCTGCCCTATCGACGAGATCGGCATCGACGGTGATGCTTCCCTCGTAGTCGAGTCTCGCTTCCGTCACGGTCGCCCTGTGGATCTTGCTCCTGAGCATCCAACGCATGATAGTCCCATCCATGTTTTGCTTTTAAGGTTAACCCTCTTAGAGAATTTGAAGTTGGTGAAGAATTGGCGTCCCGGACGGAATTCGAATCCGTGTCGAGGCCTCGACAGGGCCTCATGATAGGCCGCTACACTACCGGGACGGCTGAATCTCCCTATTGGTGCTCGATATTTAACCCTTTCTGAACAGGCCCTGGCCATAACGGAATTCTCTGATTGAACACGACTCGGAAAACGGCCTATGTGCCAGTATGAAACCCATTGTGTGTATCACTCATCCCACACAGGCTGTATGGGGTGCACGAAGGTTCCGTGTTCATCGGTTGCGATTTTCGCCGATACGCCGTATACCTCAGCAATCATCTTCTCCGTGATGACCTCTTTCGGAGGACCTTGGGAATGGATGTGTGAGTCTTTCAGAACGATGACCTCATCCGAGTAGTTCAGCGCCAGGTTGAGGTCGTGAAGTGCGACCACCGCCCCTTTGGAACCGGTCCTGGTGAGCTTCCTCATGATGTTCATCGTATCAATCTGATGCTTCAGATCCAAGGCGCTCGTAGGTTCATCGAGGATGAAGAAGTCGGAGTTCTGTGCCAGTGCTCTGGCGATATGTACTCTCTGCTTCTGTCCGCCTGAGAGGTTTGAAATCGATAGTGCATGGAGATCATCGATGTGCATCTCTCTCATGGCATCCGCAGCGATGGATATGTCCTGGTTGGAATAGGACCAATCTATGTAGGGCCTCCTTCCGGCCAACACGGTGTCATACACCGAGGTGTTGCCGAAGGTGGTGGATGATTGGGGCACATAGGCGACGATCTTCGCGAACTCTTTTTTGGAGATTGTGTTTATGTTCCTGTCATCGATGAATATATCCCCTGATTTGGGGGCCTTGATGTTGCATATGGTCTTGATCAGTGTGGATTTTCCAGAACCGTTGGGGCCTAGAACAGTGGTTAGCTTTCCGCTCTCAAATTCGAAGGAAAGGGAGTTGAGGACTACTTTGGATCCATATCCCTGGGTCATGTCCTTAACGACTATCTTCATAGCGAATCCTCCGATCTTCTTCCGAAGACAAGCCAAATGAAGAACACGCCTCCGATGATGTACATTATGATACCCACAGGTAGTTCGCTGGGACGTACGATTATCCTTGCGAACAGGTCCGAGAGGGTGAGGATTGCCGCTCCCAACAGAGCGGATGCAGGGAGTAGGAATCTCGCATCGTTCCCGATGATTCTCCTACATAGGTGGGGAGCCATCAGGCCGATGAATCCAATGGTTCCTGTGAAAGCGAGGCAGACGGTTGTGGTGAGGGTGCTGATGACGAGTCCTTTGTTCCTGAGCTTTGGGACGTCCACACCGAGGTTCGATGCCACATCGTCACCTGACGATAGCATGTTTATATCCACGGTCAGTTTTTCGAGGTAGATTCCGCAGACCAGTACCACAGGCAGAACTATGAGGATAGTCCCCCAAGTGGTGCCGGAGAACCCACCCATCATCCACATGGTGATATCCCTCAGTTGTGAATCATCGGAGATGTACTTGGTGAACATCAGTCCTGCCTGGAACAGATAGCTGATGATGACTCCCGAGAGGATGATGGTGGAGCGGGAGATGGTGGTGTTACGGGTGAGGAACATCACGATAGCGATGCTCATAAGACCGAATATGAATGCGAAGATGGTCTTGAGCACAGTGTCCCAGGAGAAGGAGAATAATCCGAGGGAGACGGTTGCATAGTAACCGGCACCCAGTAGGGACGAGCCGAATACGATGGCGGTTGCCGCACCGAAGGCGGCCGCTGTAGACACTCCGAGTGTGAACGGACTGACCAGAGGGTTTCTCAGGAGGCCCTGCATGACGCATCCCGCCATACCAAGACTAGCTCCGGTCAGGATGCAGAGGAGGATACGAGGCATCCTCAGCTTGGTAATTATATCGGTGTAGTAGTACTGCGACGGTTCACCGAAGATGTTGAAGAACAGTTTGTTCAAGACAATCTTGGCGGTATCGGAGAAAGGGATATCCACTGCTCCGATGCTCATCGCAAGGATAAAGGAGACGAAGACGACGATGAACATCCCGAATATGAATACGCCTTTCCTGTGCTGAGTATCCAGATACTGAGCTTCCGGAGAGGAGGTACTGAACTCTTCGGAACGGACTTTGAGATTCTTTAGGGGATTCTTCATGCGTCTTCCTCGGAAAAAGGTAAGTTGGGGCCGAAGCCCCGTTTGATATCAGGCCATTGCCAGAGTACTGGTGGTGGTTCCAGCGGAGCTGATCTGCGACAGGAGGAGGTTTCCGGAAGCCAGATCCTTCTGGTAGTACCTGCTCTGGAAGTCGCTGATGAGGCTGCTTAGGTCATCGAGACCCGTGTAGGTCTTCTCAGTTCCGAAGTCAAGGGTAACGGTTATTTCGATTCCGTAGACCTTCTCTGCAATCATCAGGAGGCCGATGGGCATGTAGAGTCCGGAGGCGAGTGCGTTGTTGATAACGTATACGTCTCCGTTGTCGACCGCCTTGCAGGAACCGGTGAGTGCCTTGTCTGCACCGACGAAGTTGCTGAAGTGGGCGAGGTATTCCGCCTCGGTCACTTCCTTGCTGTTAGCACGGATGAAGAAGTTGTCAATTTGGGTCTCGATGGCATGGAGAGCTTCGATATTACCCTCGGAACCTTCTCCGACGACAGGGTTGGATACTCCATCGGTGGAGAGGTTGGTCAGAGCAGTAACGTTCTGTTTAAAAATGGGCTCGAAGTTCTTGTTCAGAGTGGAGGATTGGTTGTAGACCGCTCCCCTTGCAGCAAAGGCGAAGAGGTAGTTCTCGAGTGTGATGTTCTCTGCCTTAAGCTTATCCGTGATGGCGGCAGTAATCTTCTCACTGTTGCTGTTGTATTCATTGAGGGTCTTGACTGCACTCTCGGGGTTACCGAAGAGCTTGGAGATCTTCGCGAGATCACTGTTGAGGGATGCACCGTTGCATTCAAGCCTGATGACCTTGATGCCGACCTCTTCACAGGCTTTCTGAGAGCTGGTGTAGAGGGTCATGGCGTATACGGGGCAGAGGACTGCCTGGACACCTTTCTGGAGCAGGGTTTCGACGGAAGGGGTATAGTAGGTTCCGAGCTTGTTGCTGGCATCTTTTTCAGCCTTGATGTTGAACGTACCGCTGTAGTGGTAGCATGAAATCTTGTCACCGAGGCCGAGCATGAGCATGGCTCTGGGGACGTTGGAGTTCAGGACTGCTACGTTGGTAAGGGGCGAAGAAATCGTGATGACCTTTCCGGAATCGTCTGTAATCGTGATTTCGCTGTCATCGGAGTTGTTGTTATTGTTCAGTAAGACGACGGCAGTACCTATTCCAGCCACTGCCAGAATGGCTACCGCTACTATTGCTAAGACTTTTCCGTTCATCAGGCAGACCTCCCTTTAACGAGGAATACCGCCATGAATGCTACAACCAGGATTCCGAGGATCGCTGCTGCGCCCAGAAGGAGGACGTTGTTACTAGCATTCTTAGCAGGGGTGTTGTTGACGTTCTCGGAGGCGTAGTCGTTTTCTGCATCTCCGATGGTCAGGGTGTATTTGTCAAAGTTTTTGAAGTTCCCAGTGTCGGCTCCGCTGTAGACAGCGACACAGCCGTAACCGCTTGTTTGCTCAGCGCCTGTGTTGGTCATCCAGAAATGGATGTCATCAGCGGTCGCGGTGTAGGAGTTCCCGTCACTGAGTTTGATAACGGGGTTTTCGACATTGGTAATGAATACGGCGAAGGCGTATTTTCCGAATCCCGTCGCGTCGAGGACGTTAGATGCATATTCGGTCTTGGTGTTGGAGGTCTTGGAGAATCCAAACTCTTTGGCGACGGACTGCAGGAGGTCGATTTCAAGTTCTTCGTTGTTGGTATAATTAATAGTGTTTACGTGAGCGATTTTTGTGAAGTTCTTGATGTTGTCGACCGTATATTCCGAGAGAACCTTATCGGCATCATCCATGAGAGTCACTTTGAAGATCTGGCTCTCAGGTGTGGTAGTAAAGGTTCCACTGAATACAGGGCTGGCAATTGCAGTTCCGTCCTGGTAGACAGTGTCGTTGTGTCCCTCTGCGGTGGAGTACCAAAGGAATGCGTGAGTGCTTCCAGCAGTAGTGGTGACTGCCACAGATGCGGTCTCAGTGGCAGCATCCTTGGAGGCGAACTCTGCAATTTTTACCTTGTAGGCCTTATCTTTGTCGAGTTTGATGAGGTCAACATAAATTGAGTTCTCGAAGAATTTGGTACCCATCTGGGCGGTGGGTTTGTCCTTAGTTGCGGATCCATCGGTAAGAGGGAATCCGAGGAGTGCGAATTTTGCGTAGTAGAATAACGATTCCTTGGAGATCACATAACCAGCTTCGTCGATTGAAGGATCTGCACTATAGGATGTTGCAGCTTCTGAGTTGTCGACTATTGCGGGCGTGAAAAGGAATGCAAAGCAAACTACTGCGACGATTGCGATTGCTTTTTTGTCCATTTTTTTTCACCAATGAATACATTGGACTTAAAATCCAATAGGGGTTGGATAGTATTCCTGTATAAAATAGTTAGCAGATACATCCAAATGTATAATTTATCAATCCAATTATCAAAGGTACTAATAGATACGAATCGATATCCCATCCATCATGCCAAACGCAACGGTCGGAGAGTACATGGTCCGCGACGTCCAGTACGTCGCCCCCAACATGACGGTGCAGGAAGTCATAGACAAACTGCTGGCGTCCAACTTCCACGGATTCCCCGTGGTCGAGAACGGATACCTGCTGGGCTACGTCACCGCCAAGGAGCTGCTGCGTTTCACCGATCTGCCTAAGGCGAAGCTCCGTTCCGTCATGAGCCGCGGTACCCTGTGTGCCATCCCCTCGATGTCAATCGACGACGCCACCCGCATCCTTTTCAGGTACGGTCTCCGCAACCTGCCGGTGGTGGACGAGAACAAGAAGCTCGTCGGCATCATCTCGAACATCGACGTCGTCCGCTCGCAGATTGAGAAGTCCCGTCCCGGGAAGGTCATGAACGTCAAGAGCTTCATGGAGAAGCAGAACAACGTAACGTTCAGGATCCACAACGGCGAGGTCCCCATCGCCGAGATGATCCCCACTCAGAAGGAGGTCTATATGGACGAGCTCGTCGGCAGGCAGTACGAGATCAAGAGGGGACTCAACGAACCCATCATCGTCATCAGGAGGCACAAGGGATTCCTGGTGGTCGACGGGCACCACCGTATCATGGCCGCGCACCGTCTGGGTCTTACAAATTTCAACTGCATCATCCTCGAGCCCAACGACATGGACGTGAAGCTCGGACTGGAGGTCACCGCCGAGAGGTGGGGCCTGCATACCCTTGACGACGTGAAGATCATCGAGGGTTCCAAGCATCCATTCATGGAGATCACCACCATGCTCCTGCCGCAGGAGATCGCCGGCAACATCAACAACGTGCTGATGGAGCGTATGGAGGAGAATCCCGGACCGGGAATCCCCAGTCCCATGGGTCCCACCCCCAGGGTCGACAGACCCTCAGCTTCGAAGGGCGCCAAGAAGTCGGGTGCCAAGAAGTCCTCCGCGAAGAAGGCCCCGGCCAAGAAGGCGGAGTCGAAGAAGACTCCCGCGAAGAAGGAGCCTGCCAAGAAGCCCGTGGCGAAGAAACCCGCCGTCAAGAAGTCGGCCGCTCCCAAGAGCAAGGCGTGAATGGGTCCGTCCATCCTTTTGATTATCTGCTGCAGACGTGAGTCTGGCACTTACGAATTTTCGTTAAATAATGCGCCTGCGGGGCGGGTTGCCCCGCAGGACTCGGCGAAAGGTTTACTGTCCGAGAAGGGCCTTGCGGGCGGCCTTCAGGAGGATCTTCTGCTCGGCGGAAGCGATGACCTTCTTGGTCTTGATGAAGGTATCGGGGTTGAGGGAGATCGCGTCGATTCCCTGCTCCACCAGGAACTCGCAGAACTCGGGGTAGACCGAGGGTGCCTGTCCGCAGATGCTGACCTTGTTGCCGTTCTCGTGCGCCACTTTGATGAGGTGGGCGATGGCGGCCTTGACACCGGGGTTCCTCTCGTCGAAGTATCCCATCTTTCCGAGGATGTCGGAGTCCCTGTCGCAGCCCATGGTGAGCTGGGTCAGGTCGTTGGATCCGATGGAGAACCAGTCGCAGTACTTGCAGAACTCCTCGGCCATGAAGATGTTGACGGGGACCTCTGCCATGAAGTAGAGCTTGAGGTCGAGTCCGCGCCTGAGTCCGACGGACTCCATCATGGCGGTGATCTGCTTAACCTCGTCGATGGTCCTGACGAAGGGCAGCATGATGTTGACGTTCTTGAGTCCCATGTCGTCCCTGACCTTCTTGATGGCCCTGAGCTCGCACATGAATGCCTCGCGGTAGCTCTCGGAGATGTATCTGGAACATCCCCTCCATCCGATCATGGGGTTGTCCTCGGTGGGCTCGTAGTTGGCTCCGCCCTTCATGTCGTGGTACTCGTTGGTCTTGAAGTCGGAGGTCCTGAGGGTGACGGGCCTGGGGTAGAATGCCCTGGCGACCTTGGCGACACCGTCGGCGAGTTTGTCGATGAGCTCCTGGGCCCTTCCGTCGGCGATGACGGCGCAGGGGTGCTCTCCGATGTAGTTGGTGAACAGGAACTCGGACCTGAGGAGTCCGACTCCGTCGCAGGGGAGCTGGGCGATCTCCTCTGCCTTGGTGGGCATAGAGACGTTGCACATGACCTTGGTTCCGGTGACGGGGCAGGGCTCGGCGAACACGGTGGCGGCCTTGGCCTCGGGTTCCTCCTTGGACTTCTTCTTGATCTCTCCGCGGTAGACGGTTCCGGTGGATCCGTCGACGGTGATGATCTCTCCGTCTTTCAGGTCGGCGGTGGCGGTTGCGGTACCGACGACGCAGGGGGTTCCGAGCTCCCTGGAGATGATTGCTGCGTGGCAGGTCATTCCTCCCTCGTCGGTGACGATGGCGACGGACCTGCTCATGGCGGGGACCATGTCGGGCATGGTCATCTTGGTGACAAGGACATCTCCGTCCTTGATGACATCGAGGGACATTCCGTCCTCGTAGATGCAGACCTTACCGGTCGCCATGCCGGGGCTGGCTCCGAGTCCGGTGAGGAGGACCTCTCCTCCCTCGACTGCCTCGGAGGGGGTGGCGTCGGCGGAACCGATGGCGGTGATGGGCCTGGCCTGCACGAGGTAGACTTTGCCGTCCTCGATGCACCACTCCATGTCCATGGGTTTGTCGTAGTGGATCTCGACCTGCCTTCCGATCTCTGCGATTTCGAGGACGCGGGAGTCGGGGATCTTCTGCACGGACTGCATGGCCTCGGGGACGTCCTCCTTCACGGCTCCGCCCTGGGGACCGCGGATGTACTTCCAGGTCTGTTTGAATGTCTTCTTGCTGCTGATGGCCATCTTGGCCTTGTCGATGACGTAGTGGTCGGGAGTGACCTCTCCGCCGACCATGGCCTCGCCGAGACCGTAACCGCCCTCGACGATGATGTTCTTGGCCCCGTTGTGGGGGTCCACGGTGAACATGATTCCGGAGTACTCGGAGTTGACCATCTTCTGGACGACGACGGCGAGCTTGACGTCCTCGTGGGAGTAGCCCTGGGCTTCCCTGTAGTAGATGGCCCTGGCGGTGAAGAGGGAGGACCAGCACTTCTTGATCTTGTCTACCAGGTCCTTCTCGTCCTTGACGTTGAGGTAGGTCTCCTGCTGTCCGGCGAAGGATGCATCGGGGAGATCCTCTGCGGTGGCGGAGGACCTTACTGCGACGAATCCCTTCTTTCCGCCGAGGAGGAGCTTGTAACTGTCCTTGATCTCCTTCTGGAGGTCCTTGGGGATGGGGCATTTGTCGAAGAGTGCCCTGATCTCTTTGGCGGCCGCATCGAGGCTGTCGTCGGAGGAGCGGTCGATGCCCTTGAGGAGGGCGAGGATCTTGTCCATGATTCCGCTCGAGGCGATAAAGTAGTCGTAAGAAACGGTGGTGAGAACGAAAGCGTTGGGGACGGGGAATCCGGAGGAGGTGAGCTCTCCGAGGTTGGCTCCCTTGCCGCCGACGATAGGGACGTCGGTTACGCGGAGTTCGTTCACATCGATGATTCTTCTCGTGTCTTTGATATCGGCCATGTTAATCCTTTATCCTTTTGCAAAGGGTTTGGCGGGGTTCTGCCCCTGTTGGTTCTTTGATTCTCTTCATCCATATAAAGGGAACAGGATATCGACGTCTGGCCTTTTCCGAAAAAGGCCTCTTAACCCCCTTCAGGAGGGTGAAACAGGGTCTTTGAAAGTATTTTTTGTGAGATTAATAAGAACTAGTTCGAAACGGTTCACTTAAATAACTACATTGGATACAGTAGTATATGGAATTGGGGTCGGAATCCGGCACCGTGGCGTTCAAGACGGATATGAGGCAGCTCGACAAGGGCCTTATTTCTCTGACCGCGATGGTAAACAGGTCCAATCACGGTACGGTATACTTCGGAGTGGACAGTACCGGTTACGTGTCCGGTCTGCAGGTCGACGCACCCCTTTTCGATAAGATCCGTTACGCAGTCCGCAAGAATATCCTGCCCCGTCTGACCGTCGATGTGGTCGAACACGTTTCGACCGACGGTAAGAGCTATGTTTCTGTCTCTGCAGCCGGTTTCGAGACCCCGTACTCGTATGACGGCCGTTACTATGTGAGGAATTCCGTCAACGATGATATGGCCACTCCCGAGACCATCTCCCGTCTGGTCCTCGCGAGGAGGTTCGACGCCATGAAGGAGACCGAGGCTTACAGTCAGGACCTGACCTTCGAGACATTCGGGGCATTGATGGTCTCTCACGGCCGCTGCCCCCGCAGGGACCGCGGCTACTACAATACGATCGGGCTCCTGACCAAGGAGGGGGATTTCAACCTCAACGCATATCTTTTGGCAGACAGGAATTCCGTCAGGCTCCAGGTCACGGAGTACTACGGGACCACCAAGGAAGCGTTCTCGAAGATTACCGACTGCGGAGGCAAGTGCCTGTTCACGGCCATGCGCGAGGTGTATGACCGGGTGAAGATGCGCAACCAGAGGACAGTGAACACCGATCAGGGTGTGAGGGCGGGTACCGCACTGTTCGATGCCGAATGTCTCAAGGAGGCATGGTTCAATGCCTGCCTGCACAACAGCTGGAGGACTGGAATTCCCCCGATGCTGTCGATATTCGACGACAGATTCGAGATCGAATCTGTGGGGACGATTCCGTTCGGTCTCCCCCAGGAGGATTTCTTCGGAGGCAGGAGCATGCCTGTGAACGAATCCCTTTACAATCTTGCCTCTTCGCTTGGATTTAATGAGCATGTTGGCCGCGGAGTTCCTCTGGTGACCGACAGATACGGCCGCAATACCGTACGCATAAAATCAGGAACCGTGACCGTCACGATACCTTTCGCATTCGAACCTGCATGGGTGGCGGACAGGGAATGGACTGCTGAGTACGGTATGCCTGTCTCCCCGCAGGAAGAGGAGGTTCTCGATTATCTCCTGTTCTACACCGATGCTAAACTGGCGGACATATCGGAGAATACTGGTCTCAATCTGTCCTCAGTGAAGAGGATTATCGTAAAATTGAAGTCCAAAGGACTGCTGGAGAACACAGGAACCAACCGCAACAGCATCTGGCAGGTAAGCTCCTCATACCGCCGCGATTGACTTCTTTTACTTTAATAAAGAAGTATATTTTTAGGGAACCCAAAATATAATTTTCGAAATTCGTAGCAATCCTGTGAAATCAGTAAAAAGCGTAGAAATTGTTGTGAATTCCGATATAGAATTCTTCGAAATGCTACGAAATTCGTAAAACTGATACTAAGGTTTATATTAAATGGGGGGTTCATGGGACTTGGTCAGTCTTATGGATACTGAAATCTGTTGGCACGGAAGAGGAGGTCAGGGTGTCGTTACCGCTAACGAAATCCTTGCCGAATCCGCCATATATTCCGGTAAGTACGTGAAAGCATTCCCCGAGTTCGGACCCGAGAGGATGGGTGCCCCCATCAGGGCATTCGCCAGGATCCAGGACACCCCCATCAGGGTGCACACCCAGGTCTACGAACCCGACATCGTTATCGTCATCGACCCCACCCTCATCGGAAAGGTCGACGTCGCGAAGGGACTGAAGAAGGGCGGTTTCATCCTCGCCAACTATGAGGGAACCCCCGCAGAGCTCCAGAAGGCCATCGGCACCACCGCCGAGTGTCACGCCGTCAAGGCAAGCAAGATCGCCATCGAGGAGATCGGCAAGCCCCTGGTCAACACCGCCATGCTCGGAGCACTCATCAAGATCCGCCCCATCATTTCTTACAACGAGATGGAGGATCACATCACCGACAAGTTCACCGGTAAGCTTTCCGACAAGCTCATCGTGAAGAACCTTTCCGCTCTCAAGAGGGCATACGACGAGGTGCAGTGAAATGGTTAACATAGCGAACTACAAGGACCTCGTAATAGGAAGCCGCGTCATCGAGCCCGGAAACTCCGAGAACTTCAACACCGGAGACTGGAGATCCATGGTCCCCGTCGTCGATTCTTCCCTTTGCATCGACTGCCTCACCTGCTGGATCTACTGTCCCGACGACTGCGTCCTGGTCGAGAACGACCGCGTCGTAGGAATCAAGACCACCCACTGCAAGGGCTGCGGAATCTGTTCCAAGGTCTGCCCCAAGAAGGCCATCACCATGAAGGAGGACATCCAATGACCGCCAAAGCAGGAAAGGACCTCGCCATCAACGGAGACGGTGCAGTCGCTCTCGCATGGAAGCAGCTGAACCCCGACGTGTGCGCGGCCTACCCCATCACCCCTCAGACCATCATCGTCGAGGACTTCGCCAAGTACGTAGCGAACGGAGAGGTCGATACCGAGTTCGTCGACGTCGAGTCCGAGCACTCCGCCCTGACCCTCTGTACCACCTCCTCCGCCGCAGGCGCCAGGACCTTCACCGCAACCGCGTCCCAGGGTCTCGCCTACATGTGGGAGATGCTCCCCATCACCGCCGCCATGAGGGTGCCTGTCATGATGGCAGTCGCCAACAGGACCGTCAGCGGACCCATCAACATCAACAACGACCACGGTGACGTCATGTCCGCCAGGGACACCGGATGGCTCTCCATCTTCAGCGAGAACGTCCAGGAGGCCTACGACATGAGCATCATCGGTCTCAAGATCGCCGAGAACCCCGAGGTGCAGCTCCCTGTCCTCGTCAACCTCGACGGTTTCATCCTTACCCACGCCATCGAGAGGATGACTCCCCTGGAGTCCCACGTCGTCAAGGAGTTCATCGGCCCCTTCAAGCCCCTGCACCCCCTGCTCGACACCGACCACCCCACCACCCACAACCTGATGGACGGTCCCCTCTACTACTTCCCTCACAAGTACCAGATGGTCCTCGCCATGAAGAACGCCCTCGGCGTCGCCAAGGATGTCTTCGCCCAGTTCAAGGAGATCTCCGGCAGGGAGTACCACCTCGTCGAGGAGTACATGTGCGACGACGCAGACTACGTCGCCATCGTCCTCGGATCCTCCTTCGGAACCATGAAGGAGGCAGTCGACAGGCTCAGGGCCGAGGGAATGAAGGTCGGAGTAGCCATGCCTCGTGTCTACAGGCCGTGGCCCGCCGAGGAACTCGCCAAGCTCGTCAAGGGCAAGAAGGGAGTCCTCGTCATGGACAGGCACCTCTCCATCGGATCCTACGGACCCATGTACCCCGAGATCTGCGCCGCCGCAGCGATGAACGGCGAGATCCCCAAGATGTACAACTTCATCTACGGACTCGGAGGAGCCGACACCATGGTGTCCGACTTCATGAGCTGCTACAAGATGGTCGACAGCGGTGCTGCCAAGGCCATCAACTTCGTGGGGGTGAAGGAATGAGCGGATTATCACTCAAGGAACTGAACAACGAGATCCCCGTGAGGCTCGCCAGCGGTCACAGGCTCTGCGCAGGATGTGCGGAGTCCATCATCGCCAGGCAGATCCTAATGGGAACCGAGAAGGACGTCGCAGTATCCTGTTCCACCGGATGCTTCGAGGTCTCCACCACCATCTTCCCCTACACCTCTTGGAAGGTCCCCATGGTCCACACCGCCTTCGGAAACGGAGCAGCAGGTGCAGCCGGACTGGAGACTGCTTACAAGTCTCTCAAGAGGCAGGGCAAGATCGACAAGGACATCAAGTTCGTCAACTTCGCCGGAGACGGTGCTACCTACGATATCGGTCTCCAGGCACTCTCCGGAGCCATGGAGAGGGGACACGACATGCTGTTCGTCTGCTTCAACAACGAGGCATACATGAACACCGGAATCCAGAGGTCCTCCGCAACCGAGAAGGGAGCATCTACCACCACCTCCTGGAACGGTTCCGAGTCCTACGGAAAGAAGGAGTTCCCCAAGGACATGACCGCCGTCATGGTCGCCCACAACATCCCCTACGTCGCCCAGGCCGCCCCCCACGCATGGAGGGACCTGGTCCAGAAGGCACAGAAGGCTTTCAACTGCGGAGGTCCTTCCTTCATCAACGCCATCTCCCCCTGCCCCAGGGGTTGGAGGTTCGCTTCCAGCGACACCATCTCCATCTCCAAGCTGGCGGTCGAGACCTGCGTCTGGCCTCTCTTCGAGGTCGAGAACGGCGAGTACCACCTCTCCCCCGAGTCCCAGAGGATCGCGGACGGAAAGGCGGAGAAGAAGCCCGTGACCGACTGGTTCGCTTCCCAGGGCAGGTTCAAGCACCTCATGGACGAACGTTGGTCCGATGTCGTCGAGGACATCCAGATCGAGCTCGACCGCAGGTGGAACAAGCTCATCAAGCTCTCCGACATGTCTTCCGAGTGAAACTACAAAAGGGCCTGCCGTGGGCCCTAAACCACGGCAATTTTTCAATATCTGGGTCTTCGGATAGATGGGTATTTCCCCGAATCCCTGTTAGTGATTCAGACAGTGAGCGAGTATAGAAGTGCTCCGAATACAGCACCCATCAGTGCTGTTGAAGCATTGTTGGTGTACTTCCCGATGTAACCGGGATTCTCCAGGGTAGCACCGAGTACACTATCCATGACGTTGCCGAACATCCCTGCTGCGACTACGATGAGGAATCTGATGTCTGGGATAGAGATAGGTTCGGTATCGAAGATGAAGAACCATCCGAGCAATGCGAATGCCAAGGTCCCGATGAATGCGGTTCCGAACCCGTAAAGGGAGACAGCTCCGTTGGGTCCTGGTTCCACCTGCTTGAAGGTGGTGATCATGTAGGTCTTCTTGGCCCAGATCCCGGTCTCGCTGGCGATGGTGTCCGAGGTGGAGACCGCTATCGAGGACAGGAATGCCACCGTCAGCAGGTCAGACGGCCTGAGGAAGAAGACTATCGCTATGACAACCGGTATGGTGCCGACGCCCAGGAGATTGAGGACGCTGCGCTCTCCTTTCTTTCCTTCCTGAAGGCCGAGTTCCATCTTCTCCTTGAGTTTCCATTTGGTTGCTATGAATGCCATTACCGGGAACATGAAGAAAGCGAGCACCCACCAGATGTTGGTGCAGAACCCGATGATCTCGGCCTGCACGAAAGAGGTGACCGTGGCCCAGACGGTCATGAGATTCTTCTTGTATGCGAAGAGGGCAAGTGCCAGAGGTAGCAGGATAACGAGGATTGTGTTTACGAGGGGATCCATCGGAGCACCTGTTCAGCGTACCTTCTCGAGGAGCTTGGTGGCGTCTGCGATACATTGGGCGCGGTCGGTCTGGGGCAGGTACATGACCTTGCCCTGGGGGTAGAGCGTAACTTCCTTCCCCTCCCATTCGAAGACGAGCATCATCTCGTCCTTCTCCTTGATCTTGCACCCTTCCTTCTCGAGAATCTCCGCGGCATGGTTTATGTCGATGTCCATGAGGTCGGCCGAAATGGCCATGAGCGCCTGTCCGCCGCAGAGGCGGGCGGTGGTAAACCTCATCTGAGGGACCTCAGGAGTTCCTCGGACCTGCGGTGGAAATCCTCCAGGTCCGACATGTTCACGATCATGTAATCGGATAGTGCCAGCACCTCTCCGACACCCCAAGAGAGCTCTCTTCTGTCCCTCTCGTCGAACTCGTCGGTGTTGTGCGGTGCGTCGTCGCGTCCCCTCTTCACGAGCCTCTCATACCTCGTTCCGGGGGCGGCATGGACGGCCACTATGGAGACCTCTCCTCCCAGCGACCTGAACGACCTTATCTCGTCCATGCTGCGGCATCCGTCCACGATGAAGAGGTCGATACCCTTCATCCTGCCCATGGCGCGTTTGGCCCATATGTCCTTGCCGAAACGCTCCCTCTCCCTTCCCGCGAACTGCCCGACGGAGAGGCCCTCGGCCACCGCGCCGGACTGCGCGTAGGTGTCCCTGACGACGTCGCCCATTCTGACGAACGGTACACCGGCCTTGATCCCTGCGGAAAGGAACCCCTCCTTGCCCGCGCCGGGCATACCGGTGACGACGATCATCCTCATGCTATCAGATCAGGTTGTCCGAGATGTTCATGAGGATGCGGTCGCAGTAGACGCACCTGAGCTTGGGCGGGCAGCGCTCCTCAACCAGGAACCTGGGGGAGACGGGCTCGCCCTTGTTGGTGATGCAGTTGGGGTTGCTGCACTTGACGATGCCGGTGACGGATTCGTCGAGCTTGACGTTGAACTTCTCTGCGATGTAGTAGTCCCTGATGATGGAGATGGTGGCCTGGGGCGCGATGAGGGCGATCTTGCTGACGGTGATGGGGTCCAGCTCCATGTCCTCCAGCTTCACGATGTCCTTCCACTTCATGCCGGCCTTGTTGGTGGAAACGTGGATTCCGATGCTGATGCTGGAATCGATGTTGTTCTCGTTGACTCCGAGGATCTTCAGCACGTTCAGCGATTGTCCGTCGGTGATGTGGTCGATAACGGTTCCGTTCCTGATCGGGGGTATCTTGATATCTTCAACTCTGTCTGCAGGCATCACATCTCACCTCCCATCATGGCACAGAGGATTGCCATCCTCACGGGGACTCCGTTGAACGCCTGCTGGAAGTACTTCGCGTGGGGAGTGCTGTCGACCTCGGTGGCGATCTCGTTGACCCTGGGCAGGGGGTGCATGACGCTGAGGTCGTCCTTGGCCTCTCTCAGGATGGCGTTGTCGATCCTGTATGTGCCAGCAACCTTCTGGTACTCGGAGGGGTCGGGGAATCTCTCCCTCTGAATCCTGGTGACGTAGAGGATGTCCGCGTCGGGGATGGCGTCCTCGAGCACGGAGGTCTTCTTGGGGATGCATCCCTTGGCCTTCAGGTTGTCCACGATGTCCTCGGGCATCTGGAGACTCTCGGGTGCGACCAGGGTGAGCTTCACGCCGAACATGGTGAGCGCCTGGGCGAGGGTGTGCACGGTCCTTCCGTACTTCAGGTCTCCCACCAGGGCCACGTTGAGCCCGTCGAGGGTGCCTTTGGCCTGCTTCATGGTGAAGAGGTCCAGGAGCATCTGGGTGGGGTGCGATCCGGCTCCGTCGCCGGCGTTGATGACAGGCTTGTCGGAGACGTCCGCAGCAAGCCTCGCCGCACCTTCGTAGGGGTGCCTGAGGACGATGCAGTCGCAGTATGCGTCCACCATCCTGATAGTGTCTGCCAGGGTCTCTCCCTTGGCGATGGAGGTCATGGACATCTCGCTGACGTCCATGACGTGGCATCCGAGCCTGTATGCCGCGCTCTCGAAGGAGAGCTTGGTGCGGGTGGAGGGCTCGAAGAAGAGATTAGCCATGATCTTGCCGTCCAGGGCGCGCTTGGTCTTCTCCCCTTTGGCGTAAGGAACCATTTCCTTCGAGAGGTCAAGAATGTATTCGATCTGCTCCCTGTTGAGGTCGCGGATAGATACCAGGTCCTTGTTTGTGAAATCCATGAGGGATAAACGCAACCATACCGTTTATAGGTTCACACGTATGCGCGCGGAGGTGCACGCACCCCTTTTATAAGGATGCTGAATAGACCCCCTTATGTTGGACGTCGTGAGCAGGTCTCAACGCGGAAGGATTTGCGAGTACAGGAAGGGCGAGGGCCTCCTCAGGACCCCCGCGGTCCTCAGATGCGATGGGACCGGCGACAGCTGCGTCTCCGTCGGCGAGAACGGAAGGACCGTACGCATCCTCGGCACCGAGGTCTCCGTCGACCCCGAGCTCCTCACGTCCGCCTCCTCCGGCGTCGCCTGCCAGCCCATGACCAGGGACGGCATCGCCGTCCTCAGGCTCCCGGTGACCGGAGAGGAGATCATCCCCGACGATGCCGAGGTAGTCGTGATCCCCAACGGTTTCGAGATCAAGAACAACTTCAGGACCATGGTCGACCAGGTCATCAGGGTCCGCAAAGCGGCCGGCTACGGCAGGCTCGTATGCATCCTCGGGATCGCGGAACCCGCCAATCTGGCACTTCTCGCATACATGGGCATCGACGTGGTCGATGACGGCTATGCCCGTGCGGCCGGTGTGAACGGATTCTCCCTAATCCCCGAGGGCATGCTCTCCGGCACCGAGGACTACTCCGAGGCCAACTGCGCCGAGATGGAGAGGGAGCTCACCAAGATCCATACCTTCATCGCTGCGGGCAGGCTGAGGGAGCTCGTGGACCAGAGGTCGTTCTCCTCCGCGGAGGAGGTCGCCGTCCTCAGGCTGTTCGACGACGTCGGATACGGGTATCAGGAGGAGGCCTGCACCATCGCGGGAGGCAGGTTCTCCTGCAACACCACGCAGGCGCTCCGCCGCCCCGACGTGGTGAGGTATCAGAAGACCCTCTCCGAGCGCTACGTGCCCCCGGAGCACAAGAAGGTCCTCCTGCTCCTGCCCTGCTCCGCCAAGAAGCCCTATCACATCTCCAAGAGCCACAAGCTATTCTCGCAGGCCATCCACACCGCGCAGCACGACACTCTTGTTCACGAGGTCATCGTCACCTCCCCCCTGGGGATCGTGCCCCGCGAGCTGGACGCCTTCTATCCCGCCAACTCCTACGACATACCCGTCACCGGCGAGTGGAAGCCCGAGGAGAAGGAGACCATCCGCAGGATGCTCCGCGAGCTGATGGAGAAGCATCACTACGAGAAGGTCGTCTGCCACCTCGGCGAGGACGCCGAGCTCGTGAGGGAGGTCTGTCCCGACATGGTCGAGACCGTGGTCGGTGACAACGTGTCCCCCAAGTCCCTGGAGAACCTCGATAAGGCCCTGAGGGACGCCACCAAGGGCATGAAGCCCTCCAAGTGGGACGACGACCGTACCGAATCCGTCCGCGCAGCCCTGTCGTTCCAGTTCGGCAACGACGTCGCCGAGGCGCTCATCGACGAGAACACCGTCACCATGGGCAAGTATCCCTACTGGAAGATTTTCAGGAACGTCGACGGGAAGAAGGTCCAGCTGGGCATGATGTCCGCCGAGAGGGCCATGTTCTCCCTCACCCCCGACGGAGGGGAGATCCTCATGAGGCTCGGAAGGAACGTGGTGGAAATCACCGACTTCGAGATCAAGGGGAGCCTGTTCGCCGTGGGAGTCGTCAGCGCAGACCACCGCATCCGCATCGGTGACGACATCGTCGCCGTCTGCAACGGGAAGGTCAAAGGGGTCGGAGTGGCCGCCATGTCCGGTACCGAGATGGAGCAGATGAAGAGGGGAATCGCCGCCAAGATGAGGCATTACCACTGAGTTGCCCCCAGATTCGGTGAAATTCTCACTTTCGGTCACTTTCGGTGACCTCCCCCTGTTTTCTTTAAATAGCCTCAGACGGATTTTTATTCAAGAGGAAAAACAGCATCCCCAATCGTGCTTTTCCTTGACCCGTACCCCTACCATCCAAACATCCATAGTCCGTACGGGTCCCCCACACTTTTTTTCAGAGCATTTCTTGAGTGTGCTTGTAGTCCATCTGCATGGAGATGAGGCTGAGCACCAGTCCCGCCGCGAGACAGACAAGACCGATCAGGAAATCGGTGACGGTGAAGGATTTGATGACGTACCAGGTGATGACCGCGACGGATCCGAGCGTAAGACCCAGGATACCCATCATGGTGACCAGGTGATGGTCCTTGAGGGCTTTGTGGATGACCTTCGAGAAGCCGAGTGCGCCGGCGAGCAGTCCGAGCAGGATGGGCACCAGCAGGAAGAAGTCGAGGTCGGAGATGGCGGCGGTGAAGGTCGACATGAGTCCGAGGACCAGGAGCACGGTGGAGTGGCTGAGTCCGGGAAGGATCGCGGAGATGGCGAATATCACACCGACTCCGATCATGAGGATGAATCCCATGGCGTTGTGTTCCACGTTGGCCTCGCCCACCTCTCCGATGGCATCGAGGACGATCATGAACAAGGTGATGGCGAGTCCGACTGCGAATGCGATGATGCAGTCGCTTCCGTACAGGCCCTTCCTCTCGGTCTTCGCGTCCTGGTTGACGGTCCTGGCGAGGAGGGGGATCTGTCCTACGATGAGCCCGATGAAGAACATCAGGCATTCCACGGGATAGTCCTCGAGGGCATGGTTCAGAACCTTGGCGCAGATGAGCGTACCGATGGCGAAACCGAGGATGACCAGGACGATGAACTTGATATCCTCGATCAGGTACTTCCTGAGCTTCGCGAGGTCCCTGATCAGGCGCTCGTAGACGCCGAAGACGACCGCCAGGGTGGCACCGCTGAGTCCGGGGAGCATGGAGCCGATCCCGATGATAATGAAGGTAATGAAGTTCTTCACTGCGGTGTAGGCGGATTTCATTGCCTCCGCATACCTATTCACCGTTAAAATGGTTAGGGGGCCTGGCCCCCTGAGGTCACTCGCTGTCCGCCGATTCGGAGTACTTCAGCATGCACCCTTCGGTGCCGTACTCGTCGCATTTGCACTGGCGGTAGAGACACGGTCTCTCCCTTCTCACGAAGTCGTCGGCCGCCTCCATGGTAAGGGTCTTCCCCCGGAACTCGGGATAGGTGGTGGTCCACGTGTTCCGGCTGGTGTCGAAGGTCCAGGTGAAGTTGTCCCAGTCGGCCGTTCCCTCCGCCTCCCCGTGGTTGTAGATGTAGTACGAGTAGGGGTGGGGACGGCCGTCCATGACGGTCGTCACGAAGTTGCACATGAGGCTGTGGATGCCGTTGTGCTCCCCCCGGCGGACGAGGTCGTTGAGCACCTTGATGGCCCTCAGCCCGCACCAGTGGCCGTAGAATGACGGGGTGTGGTCGGTGCCGTCGGTGATGTCGATGACGATGCGGTCTCCCATCAGGTATCCCTCCGGAGGATACCTGCGGGATTCTGTTCTCCAGGATACGTTGCAGTTCCCATGGGGGATGTTTCGCTGTACGGCTAGTTATAACGCCGATGTTACATGCATATTAACTGGGAAAAGGGGAATGGGGTTTGAGTCTGGTACATCTCTCCCCGATGCACCAGACGTCGGGTTTCAATCGGTCTTGACACGTGCGACGTACACGGGACAGTGCGCGAACCTGACCAGCTTCTCGGAGACGCTTCCGAGCATGAGTCTGGCGAATCCGCTGCGGCCGAGGTTTCCGCAGACGATGATGTCATAGTCTTTGGAGATCTCCAGCAGGCAGTGCGCGGGGTTGCCGAAGGTCTGAACGGTCGAGATGGGATACTTCTCCTCTGCGGCCTTGGAGACCGCATAGGCGAGATTCTTCTCGTTGGTTTCCTGTACGAGTTCCTTCTGGTAGTTCATTCCTTCGTTCTTGGCAGCGTCGAATACAGTTACCGCGGTGAGCTTGGCTCCGTACTTCTTGGCGAGGTCGATGGCATAGTCCACAGCAACCTTGTTGTTGTCACTTCCGTCCACTGCAACCATGATGTTCTGTATCATGCTTAATAAACCGACGTTCTCTTTTTATAAGAGTTATTGCGAACGTGGTTTTAGCATCTTTTAAAAACCGACACGAATCCGACTTATGTCCAGCGAAAAGATGGATTTGGACACAGAATGTATCCAATATCCCTCAGAATTCGACCCCGGCGCGGGCCTGTATCCCGCGGTCGTAAGGGTGCTTGACGAGCTTCATCTCGGTCACGTAGTCGGCGTACTCCTCCAGGGCGGGGGTGATGCCGCGCCCGGTCATGACCACCTCGATGTGGGCCGGCCTTGACTTTAGGGCGCCGATGAGGTCGGTGTCGGGGATCAGCTTCATGCGGACCGCGTTGATCGCCTCGTCCATGACCACCACGTCGTACTCCCCGGTCCTCATGAGCTCGAGGGTCTTGTCAAGGGCGGAGCGGGCCGCGTTGATGTCCTCCTGCTTGGGGTTCTTGGACACGAAATGGTCGAGACCGAGGCAGAGCAATTCCACGTTGGGGAACTTCCCGCAGGCGAGCTGTTCGCCGTAACCCTCGGCGGGTTTCAGGAACTGCACGATGAGGACGTTGAGACCCCTGCCGGCGGCACGGAACGCCAGCCCGAAGGCCGCCGTGGTCTTCCCCTTGCCGTTACCGGTGTAGATGTGAACCAGGCCCAATCCGTTCCTTACGTCAGCGAGATCGCTCATGGGATAGTGATTGCCGTGAGAGAATAACAAACATTCTGCGAATTACCTGTTGCTGAAGGCATCGAGCCTCGCGAGGTCGCGAGGGTCCACGGAGGACTTCATCGAGGAGGAGTTCTCCACGTCCTTCATGCAGATGACCTCGTCACCGCCGCTCTCGATGGACCTCCTGATGGCGGAGAGCTTGAGCCTGTTGCAGAACTCGGTGACGTCGGCCGCGTTGAATCCCTCGGTGATCTCCGCCACCTTGGCGTAGTCGAAGTCGGGATCCACAGGCAATCCGTTCAGGCAGTTCCTGACGATCTGCTCCCTCGCCTCGGGGTCCGGCAGGGAGACGTAGATCTTCCTGTTGAAACGTCCGGGACGGAGCAGGGCGCTGTCGATGGTCCAGGGCATGTTGGTGGCCGCGAGGACCAGTAGCGTACCCTCGCTCTTCTCGAATCCCTGCATCTGTGCCAGCAGCTCGGAGAGCAGCTTGTCGGACCAGGGCTGCAGGTCGTTGCCCCTGGCGCGTCCGATGACCTCGAACTCGTCGAAGAAGATGACCGAGACAGGCAGGGAGCGTGCGGCCTTGAACAGCTTCTTCACGTTCTGCTCGCTCTCGCCCACGTATTTGGAGATGAGGTCGGATCCCTTCACGGAGAAGAAGGCGGCGTCGACCTCGGTGGCGATTGCTTGTGCCAGCATGGTCTTTCCGGTACCCGGGGGACCGTAGAGGAGGACCCCTCCTCCGGTCTCCATGCCGAAGCGTCTGTACAGGTCTGCCCTCCTGAAAGGGGTGATGATGAGTTCGCGGATGGCCTCCTTCACATCCTCCAGTCCGGCGATGTCCGCGAAGGTGACGCCGGTCTCCATGACCGGGCGGTACTTGCTGAACACCAGGTTCTTGGGGTCGAAGGACTGGGCCATGCTGATGACCGGGATCTCCGCAGGTTCGCCCTCCCTCCTGGCAACGGCGACGAGCTCGTTGCTTCCTTCCTCTTTCTCGTAGATCCCTCCGGGAACGTCGGCCAGTTTGAGCGGGTTGTTGTTCTCGTCGAGGAAGGTGCAGGTGAAGCAGCTCACTCCGAGTTTGGTGCTTGGCGCTATGGAAATGTGGCGAAGGGCGCGACAGTATCCGAACGACCAGATCCCGGCACTTTTCAACGTATCGGGAAGCACCAGTTCCTCCAGAGAGGAACACATGAGGAAAGCATAGTTGGCAATTTCCCTCAGGCCTTCAGAGAAGGTTACGGATTGGAGCGAGGAACAGTATGCGAACGCGTTGTGGCAGACCGTCTCCACCGAAGCGGGGATGACCACCTTGCGCAGCTGGGTAAAACCTTTGAATGCTTCCTGACCGATAGATATGACCTTAAGTTCGCCTACAGATTCGGGTATATCCACAAAGTCACGGTCAGTACCCTTCACTAGAGAAAGTCCTCCCGCAGTGTTCTCATATTGCATTCCGTCGTATTCCACGGTTCTCCCTGAAGAAGCTATCCTTAGACTGTATAAATAATGGGCGAGACTTTTGTACCTTATCTCGATACCGAGTCCGTGAAGAAGTGCATCCTCTACGACAGCAACACCGGCAACACACGTGCCATGGCAGAGGCTATTTTTGACGGGGCAAAGGAATCCGGGGCGGAAGTATCCATCTCCAAGGTGACCGAAGCAGACATAGATTCTGCCCTGGCCTGTGACGTTCTCTATCTCGGTTGTCCCGCCATGGGCGTCGAGATGGTGGGGGACGGACAAACCGATTTCATGGCGGAGGTCAGGATGCGTTTCCAGGGTAAGAAGGTGGCAATTTTCGGTTCCTGTGCCCACGGGGAAGGTATCTGGCTGAGGGGCTGGTCATCGAAGCTGAAAGCATACGGGGCCACTGTCGTTAACTGGCCCGGACTGATGTGCAAAGGACATCCTGACGAAGAATCCCTGGAGAGATGCAGGGCCTTGGGTGCTGACGAGTTCCTGTGAATGTTAAATCGTAGCACTGTATCTACAATCCGAGAGTGTCCCAATGATCGTCCAATACTGGTCCGACTTCCTATGCCCGTTCTGCTACATCGCTGCCACCAGGATGAAGAAGGCGCTGAAGGAGCTGGAGCTCGAGGACGAGACCAAGGTGGTCTTCAGGGCGTTCGAACTGTACCCCACGGCCAAGAAGGAGCCCCACCGCAACATCGTGGAGGCCTTCGCCCGCCACTACGGGATGACCCCCGAGCAGGCGCAGCAGAGGGTGGACTACATCTGCGAGATGGGACGCGGCGAGGGACTCGTTTTCAATTACGGCACCGCCTACAACACCAATTCATTCGATGCCCTCAGATTGGCCAAGCTGGCACAGTCGAAAGGCAACGACTTCGGCAACGTCTTCATCGAGAGGATGTACAAGGCCTTCTTCGAGGAGAACATTATCGTCGCCGACCATGACGTACTGACGAAAGTGGCTGTCGAAGTGGGAATGGATCCCGCCGAGGTGAAGGATGTCCTGGAAGGGGACAGGTATGCCATGGAGGTCAGGCGCGACGAGTCTGAGGCACAGATGTACGGCATCTCCGCAGTTCCGTTCTTCGTGATCAACGACAAGTACGGCATCCCCGGAGCGGTCGACACCAAGGATTTCAAGAGGATCCTCATGAAGGCGTACGCTGAGGAGGAGCAGGATTCCAACGTCTCGGGAATGGTGTGTGGGCCGGATGGCTGTCATCCTGCTGATAAAGAGTGATCATCTCTCAAGTTCCAGCAGTCTCTTTTTGAGATCCTCTCCGAAGGCGTAACCACCGATACTGCCGTCCGATCTGATGACTCTGTGACAGGGGATTATGATTGCAATCGGGTTTCTGCCCACGGCATTCCCCACGGCCTGAGCGGACATCCTGCCGTTGTTTTCTGCCAGTTTCTTCGCGATATCGCCGTAGGAGCAGGTCCGTCCGTAGGGGATTTCCGAGAGAATCGTCCACACGCGTTTTTGGAAATCCGTCCCGCGGAGGCGCATCTCGGGGAGAAAATCGGGTTCCCTGCCAGAGAAGTAGATTTCCAGCCACCTCACCGCGTCCGATAATGCGGCCTCGTCGGGCTTCGAGACAGATTCAGTCTCCCTGCAGTAGGCGAATGTCAGTCCCGTGAGGGAACCGTCCTCGCAGACGAGCCTGATGGGGCCCAGAGGGGAATCGTAGAAGCGTACGGACGCCATGGCTGTGAATCCGTCCCGGAGAATATGTATGCTTTCCCGCGGAGAACAGTATTTAGTGTCGGGCACCCGTATCGGGGACATATGTCATGGAGGACGGATTACAGGGACACCGACGAGCTGAGGTACTTCACCGAACTGACGAAGGTCCCGCGTCCGTCCGGCCATCTCGACCGCATCAGGGCATTCCTCATCGATTTCGCCGACTCTCACAAGCTCGAGCACGAGGCCGACAAGGCGGGAAACATCCTGATCCGCAGGAGGGGTTCCGGCAGGACCATAGTCCTGCAGGGGCACATGGACATCGTGGCCACCTGCGCCTCCGGATACGAGTTCGATTTCGAGAACGTCCCCTTGGACACCTACATAGAGAACGGATGGATCACCGCCCGCGGGACCACTCTCGGAGGTGACGACGGAGGAGGTCTGGCACTTATGATGTGTGCCCTGACCGACCCCTCGCTCGAAGGTATCGATCTGGAGTGTCTCTTCACCGCCGACGAGGAGGTCGGGCTCATCGGAGCATTGGGCATGGAACCCGGTTGGCTCTCGGGCAGGGTGCTCATCAACCTCGACAGCGAGGACATCAACGAAATCACCATCGGCAGCGCCGGCTCGGCGGATGTGGAAGCCGTCTTCCCGTTCACTCCCGAGGAGGATACCGATCAGGCGTACCGCGTGGAGATCAGCGGTCTCAGGGGAGGCCACTCCGCCGGGGAGATCGACCGCGACCGGGGGAATGCGATCCGCATCGTGGCCGAGTTCCTGAGCAGGCTGAAGGGTGTGAGGATATCATCCTTCAGAGGGGGATCCGCACCTAATGTGATCCCCATGACGGCCTCCGCGTTATTCACCGTTCCTGAGTCCTGCCCCGTGGACAGGATCTTCGAGGAGTACAGCGCCGGATGCGTGAACCTTCTGGAGGAGCCGGACTACGTGTTCTCCCTGCGTCCCGCGCAGTGCTCCGGATCATGGAACACGAAGGATTCCTCCGATTACCTCGATGCGATCCTCTCCTGCCCCAACGGGGTCTTCGAGAGGGACGAGTACGGAGTGAAGACCTCCTCCAACCTGGGGGTCGCCGACGAGGGCCGCATCGTGGCCAAACCCCGGAGTTCGGATTTCGCCACTTTGAAGAAACTGATTGCCAACCAGTCGGAGCTGTTCCGTTCCCGCGGAGCTTCCGTGGAGGACCCCGTTGCCTTCCCCGCATGGAGGGAGAGCGAGGACTGCGAACTTGTCAGGATCGCCTCCGAGACCTACCGCGGGTACTTCGGCCGCGAGCCCCGGGTGGTGGTCACCCACGGCGGATTGGAGTCGAGCACTATCAAGGACAAGCACCCCGGCATGGAGGCCATCTCCATCGGACCCACCGTCCTCGGAGCGCACACTCCGGACGAGAAGATGGACCTCAGGACGCTCACGGAGGCGAAAGGATACCTGTTCGAGCTCGTCCGCAGGCTGTCCAGCGGTAAATACATTTAAGTGTGTTCTGCAATTCGGAATCCAGAGGAATAAAAATGGCAGCAACCGCCCTTTGTGAGAACTGCACCCTGAACATACACTATGTTGTATGCCGCACCTGCTACAAACAGTACGATATCGATGCCGAAGCCTGTCCCAAATGCGGAGAGCCCAACCTTCATCTCTGCCCCCGCTGCTGGACTTCGTTCAAACTTGCATAAGCAGGTACGGGGCACTGCCCCTCCTGCTTATTTTTAACTTCTGATTTTTCACCGATGTCCTTTCGGCGATCGATCCGTTATGCGGAAAAGCGTCTCCGCATCGGATTCTGTTTTCAAATTGTAAAAAAAGGGAAATCCCGGGTTGCCCCGGGAAAGGACAGTTTCACTCTTCGATTGCGTCGGAGTTGCACTCGTCGACGCAGGCTCCGCAGTCGACGCATTTGGATTCGTCGATGACTGCGATGTCGTCGATGGTGATTGCTTCCTGGGGGCATGCATCTGCGCATGCTCCGCATGCGACACAGTTCTCTGCGATGATCTTGGGCATTTGTTACACCTCTTCAGTTCTCAATAGCTTCAGAAGGACACTCGTCAACACAGGCTCCGCAGTCGACGCATTTGGATTCGTCGATGACTGCGACATCGTCTACGGTGATTGCGCCCTCGGGGCACGCGTCTGCGCATGCTCCGCATGCGACACAGTTGTCAGCAATGACTTTTGCCATATTTCAAATAAAATTGAACTGAGTATTTAACCCTTTTTTCATTTAGTGAACCCTAACCCTGTAAACACGTCGGAATTTGTCATTTTCGGGGTTAATCTGCAGTATTATGCCCCTGTAACGCGAGCGTACGCGTGCGAAATGCCTTAATTACCGTAGTAGATGGGCCAGCCATGTATTTGACCAAGGATGAGCAGGCGATCCTCGACGGGGAGCAGGGTGCCGGAGCTCAGAAGGCCATGGAACTCGTCACCGCGCTCGGCAAGATCTACGGTGCCGACAGTCTCGTTGACATCACCTCCGCCCACCTTTCCGGTGCATCATACAAGACCATCGGCGAGGGCGGACTGAAGTACCTCTCCGACATGGTGGAGGGAGGGGCCATGGTGGCCGTCCCGTCCACCCTCAATCCCGTCGGAATGGACCGCACCCGCTGGAAGGAGATGCACATCTCCCCCGAGTTCGCGGAGAAGCAGCTGAAGATCATCGACCTGTACGGGAAGATGGGGATCAAGAAGACCTGTTCCTGCACCCCCTACATCGGGGACAACGTGCCCTCCCTGGGAGACCACGTGGCCTGGGCGGAGTCCTCCGCACTGTCCTTCGTGAACTCCTACATCGGAGCGAGGACCAACCGTGAGGGAGGCCCCGGAGCGCTGGCGGCAGCCATCCTCGGGAAGACCGCCAACTACGGTCTCCACCTCGACGAGAACAGGAAGCCCACCGTCGTCATCGACGTGGAGGACATGGGTTCCTCCGTGTTCGACTTCTCCCTGCTGGGACAGGCGGTAGGCATGAAGATGGGGAAGGGAGTCCCCTACTTCAGGGGCATCGATCCCACCGTGGAGGATGCCAAGACCCTGAGCGCGGCGATGGCCGCGGCGGGTTCCGTCGCGCTGTGGCATGCCGAGGGATGCACCCCCGAGGCGGGAGGTTTCGACGTCTCCAGCCTGGAGCACATCACCATCGGAAAGAAGGAGAGGCAGGAGGCCTACGAGAAGCTGAACACCGTGGACGATGTCCAGCTCATAGCCATCGGCTGCCCCCATCTCACCCCCAAGGAGATGCACGACATCGCCGCCATGCTCAAGGGCAAGGAGAAGAGGAACAAGGACGTGGAGATATGGTTCTGCACCTCCGAGTCCGTCAGGGTCCAGTGCCCCGAGGACGTCGCCGAGATGGAGAGATTCGGACCCGTGCTCGCCGATACCTGCATGGTGGTCGCACCCATCGAAGGAGTCTTCCAGAGGACCGCCACCAACTCCGCCAAGGCAGGCAACTACCTGCCCACCCTCTGCTCGCAGAAGGTCAAGTTCGCTGAGATTTCCGATCTCCTGAAGGTGATAGAATGATCATGAGAGGACGTGCCATCTCCCCCGGCTGCGCCGAGGGCGAGGCCATCACATACGGTGAGGCGTTCAGCTTTCTCGGAGGAGTGGACGGCAAGACCGGAAAGTTCAACGTCAGGGACGGCACCATCGACGGCAAGGTCTTCCTGTTCCCCAACGGAAAGGGATCCACCGTCGGTTCCTACGTGGTGTACGACCTGAAGGTCCAGGGCCACTGCCCCGCCGCACTGGTCAACAGGAGCGCCGAGACCATCGTCACCACCGGTGCCGTGATTTCCTCCGTGCCTATGGTGGACAACATCGACGTCTCCCTCGTGAGGGACGGCGATACGGTAGTGGTGGACGGCAGCAAGGGTTACATCGAGCTCAAGAACGTGAAGGAGGTCAACATCGTCTCCTCGCTGATCCTGGTGGACGGAAAGTTCCTGATGCTCCACCGCCCCGGGGATGCCCACTCCTACCCCGGGAAATGGTCCCTGGTGTCCGGTCACGTCGAGTACGGCGAGACCCCCGCCGAGACTGCGAGGAGGGAGATCATGGAAGAGACCCAGATCTCCGTGGGATATCCCGACGAGGAGCTTCCCATGTTCCGCGTCAGGGAAGGGAACACCGTGTACAACGTGTACTCCTTCGTCTACAGGCTCAAGTCCGCCGAGGTGAAGCTCAATGCGGAGAACACCGAGTTCAGGTGGGTCGCCCCCGCCGAGGTGGATCTCGCGAAGTGCGTGGACGGAATCGATTTCATCCTGAAACAGCTTTGAATGCATCCGCCCCCGCAAGGGGGCGATGCCATCAGTTTTGAATATCTGGGTATTTGAAAAGTTGAGGGGGATTGCTCCCCCTTTGAATGGTTTCAGATCTTGGAAGAGGACACGCCGACGGTGATGACCTTGCCGTTGATCTCGAGGTCCTCGACACGCTCGCCGGCGGGCTCGTCGGTGTAGGTGATCTGCTTGGCGCGGACCTCTCCGCAGATGTGGTCCTGCCATACCTTGAAGAGCTCGATCAGGTGGTCCTCGGCCTTCACGTCGCAGAAGATGAACTCCTCGACGTTGAGCTTCATGTTCTTCCTCATCTGCTGGATGGCCCTGATGAGGTCCCTTCCCCAGCCCTCGGCCTCGATCTCGGGGGTGACGGTGGGGTCGACGAACAGCTCTCCCTCTCCGAAGTCGACGGGCTCGACGTCGATGGGGGCCTTCTCTCCGGCTCCGAGGTAGCCGATCTTCTTGATGTTGACCTGCTGCGCGAGGATGTCGTTGAACACCTTCACGGCGTCGTTCACGGATGCGTCGGTTCCGTGGATGTAGACGGCGTTGAGGGGCCACCTCTTCTTGCTGCCCATCTTCTCCCTCTCGCTGGCGACCACGGCGTTGATCTTCTGGACCAGAGCCATGCTGTGCTCGATGTCCTCATCGATGAGGCTCGCGTCTCCCTTCTGCCAGCCCTCCATGTGGACGGTGAGCTTGCTGCCGCCCATGGCGGAGTAGACCCTGTCGGTGATGTGGGGGCAGATGGGTGCCATGGCGACGGCCACGGACATGATGGCCCTGTAGAGGGTGAAGTAGGCCGCGGTCTTGGCCTCGGTGGACTCCTCGTCCCAGCTCCTGTCCCTAACGAGGTGCAGGTACCAGCGGGAGAGGTCCTCCATGATGTAGTCGGTGAGTGCGCGGGCGACCTTGTGGAGCTCCCTGGACTCGATGGCCTCGGTGATGGCCATCTTCATCTTCTCGGTCCTGGAGAGCATCCACCTGTCCTCGTTGCTGAGGCTGGACTTCATGCTCTCGAGGGTGTGGGCGGCGGGGTCGAAGCTGTCGAGCACCATGTACATGGATGCGAAGTTGACCACGTTCCAGTAGGTGTTGAGCACCTTCCACGCGTCCTTGGGTCCGAGCTTCTGGAAGGAGGTGTCCTCCCAGGGGGCGTTGGCCATGATCATGTAGTACCTGAGGGAATCGGCTCCGTACTGCTCGATGACCTCCTCGGGGGTGACGACGTTGCCGAGGGACTTGGACATCTTCCTTCCCTTGGAGTCGAGCATCCATCCGTGCATCATGACCTCGTCGTAGGGAGCCCTGTCGAAGGACACCACTCCGGCGGCGAGCTGGGTATAGAACCATCCGCGGGTCTGGTCGTGCGCTTCGACGATGAACCTCGGGGGCCACCACTTCTCGAACTCGTCCTTCTTGTGGGGGTAGCCGAGGTCGGCCCAGGAGGCGACTCCGGAGTCGAACCATACGTCGAGGACGTCGGGGACCCTGTGCATGGTCTTGCCGCACTTGGGGCACTTGAAGGTAACCTTGTCGATCCAGGGCCTGTGGGTGTCCATGCCCTCGGTGTATCCGTCGCCGTCCTTCAGCTCGTCGTACTGTCCGATGACCTTCTTGGCCCCGCAGGAGCACTCCCACACGGGGAGGGGGATTCCCCAGAACCTCTGCCTGGAGATGCACCAGTCCCTGGCGCCGTCGACCCAGTTCTTCTCCCTGCCGGAACCTGCCCAGTCGGGGACCCACTTGACGCGGTCGATCTCGGAGAGCATCTTATCTTTGACTTTGGGGACGTCGATGAACCACTGGCGGGTGTTCCTGTAGATGATGGGGGTCTTGCACCTCCAGCAGTGTCCGTACCTGTGTTTGATCTTGGAGGTGTTGTAGAGCAGGCCCTTCTCCTTGAGGTAGGCGATGACCTCCTCGTTGGTGGTCCTGACCTTCTTGCCCTCCATCATGGGGAAGGCGTCGGTGAACCTTCCGGCCTCGTTGACGGGGCAGAAGGGGATGAGGCCGTACCTCTTTCCGGTCTCGTAGTCGTCGGGACCGAATCCGGGGGCGGTGTGGACGCATCCGGTGTTGTCCTTCTCGACGTACTCGGCGTCCAGGACCCTGTAGGTGTACTCGGTCCTCTGGAGGGCGTCGCCGATCTCGAAGGGCGGGAGGTAGTGGGTGCCGATGAGCTCCTTGCCGTTCATCTCGGAGAGGATCTCGAAGGAGGTGTATCCTCCGGCCTTCATGACGTACTCCGCCTGGGACTTCATGATGATGACGGTCTCGGAGCCGGCGTCGCCGGACATCCTCACCTTGGCGTAGGTCTCGGCGGGGTGGACGGCCACGGCCATGTTGGAAGGGAGGGTCCAGGGGGTGGTGGTCCAGATGAGGATGGAGACGTCCTTCTCGTCCCTCAGGGGGAACCTGACCATGACGGAGGGGTCGGTCTCGTCGGAGTAGTCGATCTCCGCCTCGGCGAGGGCGGTCTCGCAGCGGGGACACCAGGTGACGACCCTGCTGGAATCCTTGAGGAGCCCCTTGTTGTAGGCCTGCTGAACGGCCCACCATCCGGACTCCATGTAATCTAACTTGAGGGTCTGATAGGGTTTCTCCCAGTCCATCCAGACACCGAGCTGCTTGAAAGCCTCGGTCATGGTGCCGTGGAGGCCCAATGCGAATTCCTGGCAGGTCTCGACGAACTTGTCGATTCCGATCTCCTCTATGATCTGCTTCTTGGAGTGCACACCGATCTTCTTCTCGACCTGGACCTCGATGGGGAGTCCGTGCATGTCGAAACCGGGCTGGTCGCGGACGTTGTATCCGTTCATCCTCCAGTATCTGATGAGGATGTCCTTGACGGTCTTGTTCATGGCCGTACCGAGGTGGATGGAACCGGTGGTGTAGGGCGGTCCGTCGACGAAGTAGAAGTTCTCTCCGTCCTTCCTCATCTCTTTGGTCTTCTCATAAGCGTGCTCGGATTTCCAGAATTCCTGGATCTCCTTCTCCAACTTGGGAGCGGAATAACTGCCTTGGATCTGCTTTATCATCGCAATTCCTCAAATCCGGTGTTATCTTAACCGAATGAACTGCGCATCTTGTCCGATTATTTATAGACACGCACGCGGGAACTCACCTGGGCGCGCCTGGGATATGCCTGCCGGTACGTCCTTCGAAGACCTCCATGCCTATCGCACCCGCCAGGATGAGCAGGGCGCCGAGCCACTGTTCGGCGTAGAGCACCTCCCCCAAAATCACCACTCCCGCCAGCAGGGCGGACAGCGGTTCGAGGTATCCCCACACCGAGATGGTCTGCGTGTGGAGGCGGGGGATGGCGGAGAAATAGAGCAGGCATCCGAAGGCCGTGTTCGCTAGACCCAGCACCAGGATCGGGAGCCAGTCGTCGGACTGTACGGAGAGGTCCGTGCCGGAGGTGAGGAGGGAGTAGACGAGCACGGTGGCGAAGGCGGCGAGAAGCTGCACGGAGGAGTTCTGAAGGCCCTCCACCTCGGTGACCTTCTTCCCGAAAACCACCATGGCCGCGTGGGCCAAGGCCGATCCGATCCCCAGAAGATACCCGAGCGTCTCCACGTCGGCGTTCACCGACCTTATGCAGATGAGTATCGCCCCGATGAGCACCGCGGTGAACCCGATGAGGCCCGCCGCGGTCAGCCTCTCCTTGAAGATGACCGGCGAGAGGACCAGCACGATGGCGGGACCGCAGTAGTAGAGCATGGAGGAGATCCCCACTCCCGCCAGGACGTACGCCTCGTAGAGGAAGATCCAGCTGATCCCCAGGGTGATCCCGGAGCCGAGGACGTACCGCACCTGTCTCCTGTCCTCGGGGAGTGTGTACCTCTTTCCGAGAAGCAGGGTGACGGCGGTCAGGGCAGAACCTCCGATAAGGGTCCTGAGCAGCACTATCTGACTGCTCGGGAGGTCTATCGCATCCGCCACCGCTCCGTTCGTCCCGAAAAGGACGAGGGAGAACAGGAACAGGGCGAAGGTTCTGTCCGTGTTGTTCATACTTTGATGAATAAATCAGATGTATATGAAATGATTTATATCAAAAACAGATATATGTATTCGATAAACGGATGATATTATGGAAACCAACTTCCTGAAATACCGTGCATTCACCGAGATCGGAGAGGGTAAGAGTTTCACCGAGGCATCCGAAATCCTGGGGGTATCGCAGTCCGGCATCAGCAGGATGATCTCTGACCTGGAGGCCGATTGGGGATTCAGGCTGTTCGAGAGGGACCGCAACGGGGTGCAGCTGACCAGGGAGGGCGCATCCCTCCTGCCCTATGCGAAGGCACTCTGCTCCGACTTCAAATACCTGGAGAGCGCGGTCACCGGTCTGAAGGACCCGTCCCGCGGACATCTGAATATCGGGGTGTTCTCCAGCGTCGCGACCTACTGGGTGCCCAAGATCATCTCGCGTTTCAAGGAGGACTACCCCGACGTGACCTATGATCTCATGCTCGGCGACTACGCCGAACTGGAGGAGTGGGTGGCCGAGGGTACGGCCGATTTCGCATTCTCCCACAGGCCTTCCTCCTCCGAATTGGAATGGGAGCTGCTCGACATGGACGAGTACCTGGCGGTGATGAGGGACGACGACCCCATGGCGTTCGAGGACTACTGTCCCGCCCACTGCCTCGAAGGGAGGCCGTTCATGCTGCTGGAGCGCGGCGGTAGGTCAGAAGTCGGGAACTATCTCGACGAGAACAGGGTGCAGCCCGACATCAGGTTCAGGACGTGGGACGACTACTCGGTGATGTCCATGGTCTCCGCGGGATTGGGGACGGGAGTTCTTCCCTCGTTGATTCTGAAGAACCTCCCCGAGAGGGTGGTGACACGCCCTCTGAAACCTCCTCTTTTCAGAGAGATAGGTGTCATACGCAGGAAGGGACGCCCGCTCACGCCGGTGGCGGACAGATTCATGGACTATCTGAAGTACCGCTGATCAGCAGCCGGTAATGCGGCGGATGACCAACGATGCAAGAGTCATACCGAAAATGGCGGGTATGGTAGAAAGCGAACCGAGGACGCTCTTGCCGTGCTCGTCCTTGTCCTCGATCTTCGCCGTGACCGGTTCCGTGGAGTAGACGCATATCATGTTTTTAGTGTCCACATCCCTCATCTGCCTTCTGAGCTGAGATGCGAGGGGGCAGGTGTCGGTCTTCTTCAGGGTGGCGATGCGGACCGCCGAAGGATCGAAGTGCATGGCGGCGCCCATGGAGGCGAAAACGGGGAGCCCCCTGTCGAGAGCGGCCTTGTCGATCACAGCCTTGTTCCCGATGGTGTCGATGGCGTCCACGAGGATGTCCCAGTCGCCTTCGAGGATCCTCTCGGCGCTGTCTGCCGAGATGTACTCGTCGATGCCCTCGATGTCGATGTCGGGGTTGATGAGGCGGGCCCTCTCGCAGGCGACCTCCGATTTGACCCTGCCGAGGGTCTCAGTGGTACAGAGGACTTGGCGGTTGAGGTTGCTCTCCGAGAACACGTCCTTGTCGACCACGCGGAGCTTCCCGACGCCGGCCCTGACGAGTCCCTCGATGACGTATCCGCCTACCGCCCCGCACCCGCAGACGATGACTCTGGCTCTTCTGAGTTTCTCGATGCCTTCATCCCCCACGAGGATGCGGGTACGGTCGTAGATGGTCTCGGTCATTGGATCGCTCTCCTTGCGTTCTCCAGGGTCCTGGAGGCGAGCTCCTGCGGCTCAATGCCGAGGATATCGGCGAGCTCGGTGATAAACCCGCCCATGGTCGCGAAGCCGCGGGGCGCGAAGGGATAATCGGTCTCCAGGAGCAGTCTGTCCGTCGGAATCTTCCCGGCGAGCTCCTTCACGTGCTCCTTCGATTTGCTGAGGATGCGGGGGTTCAGGCTGTAGTAGCAATCCAGTCCCGCGAACGGCGAGGTGTCGGATTTGAACGAATGGAGGATGATGCTCCTGCAACCCTTCCCGTATTGCTTCAGGAGGCGGACGGTCTCTCCGTCGCATCCGATGTTGTGGACGTTGACCGCACGGCCGAGGTCCGATGCGATGGATATCTGCTCGGAGAACGCTTCTACCTGCTTTCCGAGATCGGGATGCTTGTTGTCGAGACCGATCTCGCCCACCTGCATGGAAGGGTCGTCATTCAGAAGAGCGGTCAGTGAATCTTTGGCAGAGGCATTCCATTCGGAGACGTACCAGGGGTGGACGCCGCAGAAGCGTACGATTTTGCCGTTCGTTTCGGGGAGAGACAGATCCCATTCGGAAGGTACTGCGGAACATGAGAAGAAAAGGTTCCCGTCGGAGATGTCGGGGTACCCGGGGCCGAACGCCCCATCCGCCATATGGATGTGAGCGTCCGCGAATTTCATCAGAACCACGAATCCAGGGATCTCTGGCGCTTCTTGGCCTCGGCTTCCTTGCGGGCCTTCTCGATCCTGTCGAGGGCGGAGTTGACCCTGCCGGCATCGAAGTCGTAGGAGACCAGCATGTCCACCACGGCCTGCCTGTTCACGGGTTTGTACTTGGTGTCGTAATCGGAGGAGCCCTCGTAGTTAAGGAAGATGTCCCTGATCTGCTCGTAGTCGGGGATCCTCTCGCCGATCTTGGTCATCACCGACTCCAGGTCTCCGTTGTCCTTGATGAGCTTCAGGGCCTTCTTGGGGCCGATGCCCTTGATACCCTGGTTGAAGTCGGTGCCGATGAGCATGCACATGTCGACCAGCTGCTCGCGGGTGATGCCCAGCGAGGAGAGGAACTCCGCGGAGTCGATGCACTCGGTCTTGATCTCCCTGTAGATGTCCTTGCCGGGGATCTTCCTCCTGCCGGTGAGGGTGAGGTTCCTCACGAGGATGGGGGTCCCGAACAGCAGCGAGTCAAAATCCTGGGAGGCGGCGGCCCACACGTCGTTGCGCCTGCACATGAAGGCGGCCTCCTGCTCTCCGTCGGAGGGTGCCATGACCATGGGGAATCCCATGTAGCCGATGAGCTCCTTGGCGGACTCCCTGACCTCGGGGGTCATGCGGGAGGTCTGCTGAGCCTTGGTGAAGGCGGTCTTCATGTCTCCTCTCTCCACGGCCTTCTTCCATTCCTCCTCGGCCTTGTCCCTGCGCTGCTTCCTCTCCTCGAGGGTGGCCGCCTTCAGGGGGTGGGGCTTGCCGTCGAAGACGAAGATGGGCTCGATCCCGGCCTCCACCAGGTTGGCGGTCCTGTAGAGGAAACCGGACAGGTGGGAGGTGGTGCGGCCCTGCTTGTCGCAGAGCGGGAATCCGTCGGGCTGACGGATGGCGGACATGAACTGGTAGGCGATGTTGTAGGTGTCAACGGCGACCTTCTTGCCCCTGAGTTCCTCTAGTTCCAGCACCTTCGGTTCAACGATGTCGGAAAGGTTCACTCCCATGGGATCACTCCGCGTCGGGACCGTACTTCTTCCAGAGGGAGATCTCGTCGGTCATGTCGTCGAGTTTGAAAAGAGAGCTGCCGGCTACGAGGACGGTGGCGCCCGCGTCGACGACCCTTCTGCCGGTCTCGCGGTTGATGCCTCCGTCCACGGAGATCTCGAGATGAGGGTTGTGGGCATCCGCCCATTTCCTGACGAAGGAGATCTTGGGGATGCAGTTCTCGTTGAACTTCTGTCCTCCGAATCCCGCCTTGACGGACATGATGAGGACCAGGTCCACCCTGTCGAGATAGGCCTCGATGGCGGAGACCGGGGTCTCGGGGTTGATGGTGATCCCGGCCTTCACGCCGGCATCCTTGATGAGCTTCAGTGCCTCGTCGGTGCTCCCGGAGGCTTCCTCATGAACGGTGATGAGGTCCGCCCCTGCCTTCACGAAGTCGCCGATGTACCTCGCCGGGTCCTCGATCATCAGGTGGACGTCGAAGGGCAGCTCGGTGCAGGGCCTCAGGCATTTGATGACCGGCGCTCCGAAGGTCAGGTTAGGGACGAACATGCCGTCCATGACGTCGAGGTGCACCCAGTCTGCTCCGAATCTCTCGATGCGGGAGATCTCCTCCCCTACCTTTGAAAAATCGCACGAGAGCATCGACGGAGCAATCTTGGTCATGTTACACCGTATGCGCATGCACGTTAAAATCTTTCACGGGAACGGAGACGACAATACATTTCAAATATCTTTGAAATATACCCTCTGTAAGGAGAAACGGACACTATGCCTACGAGAGACGATCCCGGAGACATCTATTCACTGAAGCCCACCGAGGGCGTTCTGAACCTCCCGCCGGAGATGCAGGCCATCGTCAGGAGCAAGGGCGGTCTCAACATCCTCATGGAGCAGGTCCCTCCCGCACATCTTTTCGAGGAGGAGGCCGAGAGGTTCAAGGCGCTGTCCTCCCCCGTCCGCATCCAGATCCTGCACGCCCTGGTCACCGCGGACCTCTGTCCCAGCATCCTGAAGAACATCACCGGGATGTCGGATTCCAAGCTCTCCTACCACCTCGAGATCCTGGAGAGCGCCGGGTTCATCACCCACCTCCAGCGCCAGAAGTGGCGCATCTACGTCATCACCGTCGAGGGCAGGAAGACCATCGGTCACGAGAGACAGCCCTCCGACATCCCGATTCTGTGAATCTGGGTCATTCTCCGCAGTCCGACATTTATATATGGTTCGTAGCCCATCCAGGGTGTATGTCCAGTACAGCAGGCCACGGTGCCAAAGTATCGATTTGCGACGTCAAGGGTTGCGAATGCGAGGCCGAGAGGTCCCTCAATCTCAAGCAGCTCCAGAAGTGCAGCCTCGTCTTCAAGGGAGAGATCTCCCACAACGCACACCTCTGCAAGGAGCACTACAAGCAGTACAAGAAAGAGACCAAGACCTCCAGGGCCATCGACGCCGTTTACTGACGGTGCCTAGATGTTCGACTATCTCTTCCTCGGAACCGGCGCTAGCGTCCCCTCCCGGGACCGCGCCTTGCCCTGCGTGGCGGTGAGGAGGGGAGCCGACATCATCCTTTTCGACTGCGGCGAGGGATCCCAGCGCCAGCTGATGGTCTCCCGCTTCTCCTTCATGAAGATCCGCGGGATCTTTATCACCCATCTCCACGGGGACCACTTCTACGGGCTCCCCGGACTTCTGCAGACCATGGGCATGTCTGGGAGGACTGACCCTCTGCTCGTATGCGGGTCGGAGGGATTCTCGGAGGCTTTGAAAGCCTGCCTGGAGGTATGCGAGGGCGAGATAGGATATCCCCTCGAGATGCGCGACGTCAGGCCCGGGGACCGGGTCGAGGTGGCGGGCATGACCGTCGAGGTCTTCGCCACCGAGCATGGTATCGCGTCGCAGGGATACGTCCTCAGGGACGGGCCCGCCAGGAAGATCGACACCGCCAAGGCGGAAGCCCTCGGCATCAAAGGGGACGACTTTCGCAGGCTGGAGAACGGGGAGGAGGTCAACGGGGTCCGTATGGAGGACATCTGCCTGCCCCCGGTACCCGGCAGCTCCGTCGCCTACACCGGCGACACGAAGAAGTGCCAGAGCGTCATAGATGCGGTGAGGGGAGTGGATGTCCTCATCCACGAGAGCACCTACCTGACCTCGGAGGAATCCAACGCCGAGGCGCACAATCATTCCACCGCGATGCAGGCCGCCGAGGTGGCTGACGAGGCCGGCGTTGGTACTTTGGTCCTCGTTCACGTGAGCAACCGCTACAAGGACCTGAAACCAGTCCTCGAGGAGGCCTCCGCGGTATTCCCCAACACGGTGGTCCCCCGCGACTTCGAGTTCTACGTCACCGTCAAAGGCGGCATCAGATCAGTTTGAGAAGATCCGCCTTGGTGATGATGCCCACGGGTTTTCCCTTCCTGAGCACGAGCACGGCGTTGCAGTCGCTCATCATGGCGGTGACCGACGACATGGGGGTGTTCTCGTTGACCGAGGGGAAGTTGTCGTCCATGATGGCATGGATGGGCATGTCCTTCAGCTCCTCCATGGTCTTGCCGCTGCGCATCTTGTCGAAGATGATCTTCTCGGAGATGCTGCCCACGGGTGCGTCGCCCTTCAGGACGGGCAGCTGGGAGACCCCGCTGCTCCTCATGATCTCGGTGGCGCTGCGGACCTTCTCGGTGCTCTGTATGGTGATTATCTCCTTGGTGGCGACATCGGCTGCGGTGAGGTCGTGCTTGGAGTTCTTGGCCATCTCGTCGAGGGTTTCGAAGAGCTTGACCACGGTCTCGTAACTGGCCGATATGCGGTCCTTCTCGATCTTGGCGATGGTGCTCTGACTGACGCCTGATTCCTTAGCGAGTTCGGTCTGCGTGATGTCGAGGGCCTTCCTGATTCTGCGTATGTCGCTCGCGGGAGGGAATTTCATGCATAGTGGATTATAAAATTCGTATATGAATATTTTTAACCATGGTCTTTATTAAGGAGTATTACTAACGGGTTAATATCAGTCTTGTCTTTATAAAGGCCGAGAAGGGATAAACAATGGCATCAAAGAAGAAGAACATCTACGTCAACGGAATCAACCAGGTTCCTGTTCCCATGAGGCAGATCGAGATCGTCGAGAGGAAAGGAATCGGACACCCCGACTCCGTCGCAGACGGTGTCGCCGAGACCGTTTCCGAAGCGCTCTGTGCCATGTACAAGAAGGAGGTCGGACACGTCCTCCACCACAACACCGACCAGACCGAGGTCGTCGCTGGTATCTCCGCCCCCAAGTTCGGCGGAGGAAAGATCATCAAACCCGTCTACATCCTCATGGACGGTCGTGCAACCACCTACATCGAGAAAGGAAAAGAGAAGATTTCCCTTCCCGTCGAGCCTACCGCACTCGACGGCGTCAGGAAGTACCTGAAGAAGATGTACCCCAACCTCAACGTCGACACCGACGTCATCCTCGACACCAAGCTCGGAATGGGATCCGACGACCTTACCGGTGTCTACAAAGCATCCAACTACCTCTCCAACGACACCTCCTTCGGTGTCGGATTCGCGCCTTTCTCCATCACCGATACCCTCACCAAGGAGACCGAGCAGTACATCAACGGCGACATGAAGAAGAAAATCCCCGCAGCCGGACAGGACGTCAAGGTCATGTGCAGCCGTGTAGGAAAGAACATCACCATGACCGTCTGCTGTGCCATGGTCGACAAGTACATCGACGACAAGGAGGCCTACAAGTCCACCATGGAGGAGATGCACGAGCTCGTCCTCGAGAACGGCAACAAGATCATCGACAGGGAAGGCTCTGATGTCAGGCTCAAGCTCGACCTCAACACCGGAGACGACTACAAGAGAGGAGTCTACTATCTCACCGTAACCGGACTGTCCCAGGAGATGGGAGACGACGGATCCGTCGGCCGTGGAAACAGGTGCAACGGACTCATCACCCCCTTCAGGCCCATGTCCATGGAGGCGACCTCCGGTAAGAACCCCATCACCCACGTCGGAAAGATCTACAACGTCCTCTCCAACATCATCGCCAACGATGTCGCCAAGAAGGTCAAGGCAGACGCCGAGATCCACGTGAGGCTCCTGTCCCAGATCGGACACACCATCTCCGACCCCCTGAACGCCAACATCGACATCATCACCCCCAACGCGGCCGATGATGCCAGGCTTCCCAAGTGGAAGGATGAGGCATACTCCATCGCAGCGGACTGGCTCGACAACATCGACAAGGTGTCCGAGAAGATCATCGCCGGAAAGATCAAGACCTTCTGAGGCCCTCCGTTCGGCAAAGATTTAAAAATATAATACTCCCATTAAAACCCATCCAACTGCGGCCGGGCAACCGGCCGCGACCTCTCGAGGTGCGACAATGAAAATCATGGATATCCCCGCCTTTGGTCCTATGTTCCGTTTCAGCGACGCTAATGTCTACTATGCACTGTATCTCCTTGCCGACGGCAAGAGGCTCGGGCGTAAGAGACTGGCAGAACTCGTCGGCGTGGGCGAGGGGAGCATGCGCCGCATCCTCGAGAAGTTCCGCGACTGGAATTTCATCACCATCAAGCAGACCGGCATATCCATCACCAAGGCCGGACTGGTCTTCCTCGACCAGATCCCCGTCAGGCTCATGGATATCAAGCTCAGCGAGGGTTCCACCGTGGGAGAGTTCTCCCAGGGAGTCATCGTGTACGGCGTCGGCAACAGGATCGTGAACGGTATGGAGCAGCGTGACGCGGGAATCAAGGCGGGAGCCTTCGGCTGCACCACCGTGGTCCTCCGCGACGGCAAGCTCATGATTCCTCCGGACTGGAACCTCGACGAGCAGAGCCCCGAGCTGGCTTACAAGATCCGCAAGGAGAGCGGAATCACCGCCGACGACGCCATCATCGTGGGCAGCGGACCCACCAAGGTCGTGGCCATCGAGGCCGCCCTCAACGCAGCCTTCGAACTGCTCTGAGCCGTCCCCGGCACCTTCTCAATCGGTATCCGGCAGCGTCAGCCGTATCGGGTATTTCCGTATGTTCCAGACGTCCGGTTCCGTGCCTGCGGGAGCATGCCTTCCGGAGCATCCCCGATCGGCCTCTGGGCGGGCCGCGACAGACCTAATCCTTTTATAATAGCGGCCTATTGTTCGGGCGAGGAATAAGAAATGGCCCGTTTCAAAGAGGCTGAGCACAGGCTCCTTGAGAAGTCCGTCTGCATGAACTGCTATGCGACGAACCCCGTCAAGGCGTCCAAGTGCCGCAAATGCGGATACAGCAACCTTAGGCCCAAGGCAAAAGAGAGCAGGAAGCAGTAAGCTTACCTGTGCAGCTTTGCTGCGTCAAGGTTGCGGCGGGTACGTCCGATCACCGGACTCCCGCCCTACTTTTTTCATCACCATTAGTTCTCACAGGATTCTTACGGATTGACTCCGTCTCACGCGCCCGCGACTGTTCGCGCGTACCTACTTTATATCACAAGTAAATGAACCCGCCGAGTGATTCTCCGTGAAAGCACTAGTCATCGAGGACAGGACCGCAATGTCGCAGATGTTCTGCGGTATCATAGAGAGGTTGGGCGTGGAGACCAAGGTATCCCCCACCCTTTCCGGAGCCCTCGAGGACCTGGAGACCTTCCAGCCCCAGATGGTCATCCTGGACACCTCCGTCGAGGAGGGTACGGGAATGTCGTTCCTGACCATGATCACCCCCGAAGAGGAGGAGAAGGAGAGCAGGAAGGAGCGCAGGAAGAAGATCGAGGGAGGGCCCGGTATCCTGGTCATCCGCACGGTCTACGAGCTCGTCCCCGCCGACTGCCCCTTCGTGAAGGCCACTTTGGTAAGGCCCTTCACCGCAGAGCAGCTCACCGAGGCCATCAGGCAGCTGGTCCCCAAGGATCGCAAGAAGGTCGTCCCCAAGCTCTTCGAGGAGACCGAGGCCGTGAACCCCGAGGTGGAACTGGCACGCAGGGGAGTAACATACGGCGAATCATACATCTTCTTCGAGGAGAGACCCATCGTCATCCAGCAGACCGTGCAGGTGTTCGCCAACGCGGGTTACGACATGATGCTGGTGACCTCCGCCAGGGCCAAGGTGGCCAGGGAGAGGTTCGGACTCGACAAGGCCGCGGAGGTTTTCACGCTCTCCGGATACAACTTCCCGCTGGGGAAGATGATCCAGGCCGTGGACGACTTCATCATGTCCAACAAGGCTCCGCTGGTATCCATAGGTGACCTGGATAACATCATCGAGCACTGCGGCGTCGACATGACCCTCAGGGCGGTACAGCAGATCGTCTCCATGAGGAAGAAGAAGACTTTTACATTACTCATATCCGTGGACGGCAGCCTCCTGACGCAGAACGTCAGGAACCTGCTCACCGGGATGATGACCGAATACAAGATTGAATGAGAGGCATTGATATGGCAACAATCGAGAAAGTATGGGCAAGGGAAGTTCTGGACTCCAGGGGAAACCCCACCGTCGAGGCGGTCGTCACCGTCAACGGACACGAGATCTCCGCGATCGCACCCTCCGGTGCTTCCACCGGAATGTGGGAGGCCCACGAGCTCCGTGACGGCGGCAAGAGGTACTCCGGAAAGGGAGTGCAGCAGGCCGTCGAGAACGTCCGCACCGAGATCGCCAAGGCCATCACCGGCATGGACCCCACCGACCAGAAGGGTATCGACGACCTCCTCAATAAGATCGACGGCACCGACAACAAGAAGAAGCTCGGAGGCAACGCCACCACTGCAGTCTCCTTCGCGGTCGCCAGGGCCGGAGCCATGGTCAGCCACCAGGAGATCTACGAGTACGTCGGAAAGGACCACGTCACCCTCCCCGTGCCCATGTTCAACATCATCAACGGCGGAAAGCACGCCGGAGGCGACCTGAAGATCCAGGAATGCATGATCCTCCCCGTGGGAGCATCCAGCTTCTCCGAGTGCCTCAGGATGGCCACCGAGACCTACGCCTCCCTCAAATCCATCCTCAAGAAGAAGTACGGCGTCAACGCCATTAATGTCGGCGACGAGGGAGGATTCGCACCCCCCGTCAACACCGTCGCGGAGGCCTTCGACACCATCATGGCCGCCATCTCCGACGCGGGTTACGCACCCGGCAAGGACATCTACCTCGGAATGGACTGCGCCTCCTCCGAGTTCTTCGACGACCAGAAGGGAACCTACGACGTGGACGGCATGACCCTCACCGGCGGAGAGCTCCTCGACCACTACAAGGGACTCATCAAGGACTACCCCCTCATCAGCATCGAGGACCCCTTCCAGGAGAACGACTTCAAGACCACCGCTGAGTTCACCAAGGCCGTCGGAGCCCACTGCCAGATCGTGGGAGACGACCTCTTCGTCACCAACAGCAAGCGTCTCGCCATCGGAATCGAGGCGGGAGCCGCCAACTCCCTCCTCCTGAAGGTCAACCAGATCGGAACCCTCACCGAGGCCCAGGACGCCCAGGAGATGAGCTACAAGAACGGCTACAAGGTCGTCGTATCCCACAGGTCCGGAGAGTCCGAGGACACCACCATCGCCGACCTCTCCGTCGGATGGGGAACCGGACAGATCAAGACCGGCGCACCCTGCCGCGGCGAGAGGACCGCCAAGTACAACCGCCTCCTCAGGATCGAGGACAGGCTCGGCAGCAAGGCCGTCTTCCCCGGAAAGAAGGCACTCAGGTTCTGATTCGGATGCCCGAGAAGCTGTTCGTTGCCGATGAGGAGGAGATCCGTCACGGAACCGTGATGGACGTCTACTTCGACCGTACCAAGAAGATCCTGGAGGCCAAGGGCCTCTCCAAGGTGCAGGCAGTCGCCGAGGTCACCTGCGGGAGCATCCCCAACAAATGGCCGTGGGCGGTGTTCTGCGGCCTGGAGGAGGTCGTACGCCTCATGGAGGGCCTCCCCATCGATCTGTATGCTGTTCCCGAGGGGACCATCTTCAAGGCCAGGGACAGCGCCAGCGTGCGCGTGCCCCTCATCAACATCTCCGGCGCGTATTCTGACTTCGGGGTCTACGAGACCGCCATGCTTGGAATGATCTGCCAGCCCTCCGGCGTGGCCACCTCCTCCGCGAGGGTCAAGTGCGCCGCCAAGGGCAAGACCGTCTTCGCGTTCGGTAACCGCAGGATGCACCCCGGAATCGCCGGCGTGCTCGATAGGTCCTGCTTCATCGGAGGATGCGACGGAGTGTCCTCCACCTTCGGAGCGGACATCTGCGGCACCGAGGCCGTCGGAACCGTCCCCCACGCGCTCATGCTCACCATGGGCAGCAACGAGGCCGCCTTCAAGGCCTTCGACGAGATCATCGACCCCAAGGTGCCCCGCATCATGCTCATCGACACCTTCGAGGACGAGAGGGCCGCTGCCGTGGCCGCCTGCAGGTCCGTCAAGGACCTGAAGGGTGTGAGGCTCGACACCCCCTCCTCCCGCAGAGGTAACTTCAAGGAACTGATCAACGAGGTCCGCTGGGAGCTTGACATCAACGGCTACAAGGACGTCAAGATCATCGCCTCCGGAGGACTCAACGAGGATTCCATCAAGGATATCGTAGATTCCGCCGTGGCGGGATTCGGAGTCGGTACCTCCATCGCCAACGCGCCCACCCTCGACTTCTCCATGGACCTGGTCGAGAAAGAGGGCAAGCCCATCTCCAAGAGGGGTAAGTTCTCCGGCAGGAAGTTCGCCTACAGGTGCCCCTGCTGCTTCGAGATGGGAGTCGCCCTCACCCCCGATGCAGAGGTCAAATGCGACAAGTGCGGATGCGCTATGGAGATGATCGAGAAGCCCGTCCTCAAGGCGGGAAAACGCGTCGACAAAATGCGCACTCCGAAGGAGATCCGCGAGAGTGTTTTGGAGCAGCTCCGCACTCTCAAGGAACTGGCTTGAAACTCATTTTCCGGGCGGATTCCGCCCGGATTTTCCCTATCCAATTCTATATAAAACTTTCTGCTTGAAAACCATCATTAACTGTGCGTTATTCGCGACTATTTATAGGGTTCCGATGGGCCTCTGCACAAGCCTTATATCCTATCTTCAGGATGAGGTTGGCAAGACTCTGTGAGAGAAGGGGGAATGGATGGATGCCTCTCACAGGCAACAAGATTGGGGGAATCTCTAGGACATTTGCGTATCCAATTGATCCATTCATTCCGCAGGAATCGATGCAATATGCCATGCTTTTCGATGACAATGCGTCGAATTTCACTAAAATCTACTGCTCCTGCGGCAGAATCGTCAATATCGACCGTAAGTCCTGCTCCGTCAAGAGGAAGCTCCACAAGACCATCGAATGCGCCGTCTGCAGGAACCTCCGCATCGGCCGCGAACTCGATCTCCTCGACGAGCATTACAGCGTTCCCGAGCAGTCCGTTTACGACTGATTTTTAAACCATTTTTCCAACTGTAATTTTTTGAAGATTTTGCTACGCAGAATCGGTTTCGTAATACCAATTATAAGGGGTTCAAATACCCCTTTCTATAGGCTTATAAACCTGTGAAAAACGAGGGGAAACAAAGGCTTAAAAAGGGACCCGCGAACCGTCCGGTCCGCGGGTGTGAAATGTAGGGTTTCAGTCGAAATGCATGACCTTCTTGTAGAGGTCGTGCACACGGTCGAGGAGCATGTCGCAGTCGATCGCTCCCGCGCTCGTGAGCACGGCGGCGACCGAGGAACCTCCGCATCCCACGCCCTCCTTGATGAATCCCCACTCGTAGGCCTGCAGGCCTTCGTAGGGGCTCTTGGAGTAGTCCATGTTGATGTACACCATGGGGATGTCCGCGGAGATGTTCTCCATGATCTTCACCATGTTGGAGTTGGGGTCGGCGAGGAGCCACCTGGTGGTTCCCTGCATGATGTTGCCGATGATGGAGGGATCCATCTTCACGGCAGCGGCCATGATGGGCGCCATCTGCGTTCCGCCTCCGAAGATCACGGGTACCCTCTTGGCGGCGCCGAGGGCGATTCCGAGGTTCACGGGCATCATGGGGTCTCCGAAGCACTCGATGGCCTTCAGAGGGTCGTCGGCGAGGTCGCCGATCTGTATGCCCGCGGCCTTGAATCCCTCCATGACGAGGTCCCACTTGAGCTGCTTGGGGTTCTTGGGGGAACTGCTGCTGACGAGGTTCTCCTTTATGGTGCCCATCGCCAGAAGGACGGCGAGGGCGGTGGTGGTGCCTCCGGCGCAGCTCTCGCTCACCACGACGTAGTCGTAAGCGTCGGCGAGCTGGTTGCCGAGGATCTTCCCGTATTCGAAGGCCTGCTGCACGTTGGAGAGGGTGTGGCCGGTGTTGACGGGCTGTCCGCATTCCCCACCTACCTCGATACAGGGGATGTTGGGGATGATCTTGGAGCCGCCGTTGATGATGAAGTACGGCATCTTCGAGAGTTCGAGGGCTGCCTTGGTGAGGGTGGCGGGCGTGGGGATTCCTCCGGGGTTGATGGGGATGCCCTTCATGCAGGTGACCTTGCCCATCACCAGGTACTCCGCGTCGGCGGGTCCGGTGTAGAGCGTGAGCTCGGGGGTGTCGCCGGCCTCGGAGACGCCGGGGATGGTGGAGGTCAGGGTGTTGGCGATGGTGCAGGTGAACACACCTTTCTTTCCCCAAATGCGGGACATGATGTCGACGGCGATCTTCTCGTTGCCGCGGACGCCCAGGGAGGGAGGTATCTCGAATGTCATTTCATCTTCTCCATAACGGTAGGGACCAGACGTGAGAGTTCCACGTGCTCTCCCTCTTCGAAAACGGGTTTGGTGCATCTGAAGGGAACATCCATGAGGATGTGGGTGCCGGTGACGCAGGAGGTTCCGTGGTCCACGAAGAACACGATGTTCTCCGTGTCGGCGAAGTACTCCTCCATCAGGCGGTCGATGTGCTCGAGGACGCGGATCTTCTTGTGAGGATCCATTTCGTGGCTGTACTCGTCGACCTCGTCCATGTGGAGGAACACGTTCCCGGTCTTCAGGGCCTCGCGGGCGAGGGGGAACCTGTCGTCCAGTTCGGGGACCAGGTGGATCTTGTGGCCGAGGGTGGCGGCGATCCCCAATGCGGTGGGACTGTCGGAGATGGCGGTCATCTTCCCGATGCCTGCGAAGGGCGGGTTGATCTTGCCCACCTCGCCGACTCCCCAGGGGTAGATGGTGAGCCCTTCGCATTCGGAGGCGACCTGCATGATGAGCTCGCCCAACGCTCCGGGCATGGGCACGTAGGGGCCGTCCACGGGGGCCTGCGGGCCCTGGGGGACCTTCTCGTCGAAGGCCATGGTGATGACCGACCTTCCGTGCACGAAGAACTTGATCTGCGGATTGTGGTCGTTCAGGAGGTACATGTTCTCCTGTACGGATTCCGTGAGCTCGTCCACCTGGTCGTCGGTGAGGCCGTAGGCCCAGTGGACGTTCTTACCGTCGATGAAGGCGGGGCTCATGCGGAAAGCGGTCCTCCCCTTCGACATGTCCATGCCGAGACCGTAGGCCTCGATGGAGGCGCGGGAGAGGTCCGGGGGATGGCCGGTCCAGAACTCGTTGAGGAACAGCTGCGTGTATCCCCTGCCGGTGGTCCATGCGAGATGGGGGGCCCTGCTCCTGATGAACGGCATATTCGCTACCTCGTATGGTTTCTTGCCTCCGAGTTCGGGATTGGGATCGTCTTCCATCCCGTCTAGCAGAACGAACAGCACGTTGCTCATGGCGACACTTATCCGAGGATGTACGACACATCCATCCAACCGTGATATACGCTTGCACGATTTAATGATGAGCGTGTCTGGGTTATACATCCATCCCATAATTGTTCATATCTCCCGCGAACGCCGGAGACAGAATCAGAGGCGATGCAGGGCGATGGCCGCCTGACCGGTGGAGATGCCCCCGTCCCCGTTGGGGACGCGGTTGTGGCAGAACACCTTCTTGTCATACTTGGCGGCGATCTTCTCCGTCATCGAGACGATAGGGGTGTCATATGACACGCCACCGGTTATGCCTATGTAGTCCTCGCCGTTGGCGTCCGCGTCGGCGGCCGCCTGGTCCACCATCTCGCACAGGATGTTGTAGACGACCGAATAAGCCGCGTCGGCGGGGTCGGGGCACTTCCACAGGTGCTGGAAGAGGTGTGCCGTGCGGATGACGCCGTTCTCGGTCTCCGTCTCGAATCCCTCCACCAGCCTTCCCCTGGCGAGCAGGGGCTCGAGCTTCATGGCGGGCTCGCCGTCGTAGGTCCTGACATCGCACACCCCGAGGTAGAACGAGAGGGCGTCGAGGATCCTTCCGAAGGAGGAGGTCTGCACGCTCTTGGGGATGAGCTTCCTGAGGACCTCGGCCTCCGGATCGGAGAACGAGGTCTTGTTCTCTTCCCCGTTCATCTCGTCGATGGCGAAGCGCAGCCTGCGCAGGTCGGTGAGGACCTTCTGCCCTCCCAGGAGAGGTATGTACTCGAGATGTGCCAGACGTTTGTAGGAATGGTAATCGCAGGAGAGGACCTCGCCTCCCCAGGCCTTGCCGTCGTCGCCGTGACCGGTGCCGTCGAGGGCGAGCGCGGTCATGCGGGTGAGGTCGTCGCAGTCGGTCATGAGAGATGCCACATGGGCCCAGTGGTGCTGCACATCGATGAGGTCTGCGGAGTACTCCTCCGCGAGTTCGGAGGCGAACCTCCTGTTCAGGTAGGCGGGGTGGAGATCCTCCGCCACGACCTGGGGTTCGCAGCCCACCAGGGACATCTGGAAGCGGACCGCCTGCTCGAGGTATTCGGGTACGCCGATGCCCTCGCCGTTGCCTATGTGCTGCGTGGGGTAGATCCTGCCGTCCGAGGCCACGGCCCCGGCCAGATTCTCCTGGGCACCGACCGCCACGGCATCGCCGTGGACCGGTACGCTGATGTACGAGGGGACCGCCCCTCTGGATTTCCTGATGTAGAACGTCCTGTCTCCGTGCAGGCGTATGACGCTGTCGTCGGCGCGGTTGATGATCTCCTGGTCGTGAAGGAGGTACATGTCGGCTCCGAGAGTCATGACGTCCCTGTCGTCGAGGATCATGGGTTCTCCGGGGACGTTGGCTGAGGTCATGATGAGAGCATCCTCCCCGAGAAGGTCGAACAGCATCACCTGCATGCCGGTGTAGGGCAGGAAGATGCCGATGTTGTCCAATCCAGGGGATATGATGTCGTTGACCGGGAGGTTCCTCTTCTCGATGAGGACGATGGGGCGGAAGGGCGAAGTAAGCTGCTCCTCCTCTTCCGGAGCGGGGTCGCAGTACTTCCTGGCAGCTTCCAGATCCTTCACCATCACGGCGAAGGGCTTCTGCTTCCTGCCGTACCATTCTCTCATGCGTGCGGTGTTGGCGAGGGTGCAGCAGATGTGCATGCCTCCCCAGCTCTTGGCGATGCCGATCCTTCCATCGCGCAGCATCTTCGCGAATGTCGCTATGGGGTCGCCCTCTATGGGTTCCCCGTCCTTCCCGACGAGCCTGTAGCTCGGGCCGCACTGGGGGCAGCACACGGTCTGGTGGTGGAACCTCCTGTCCGAGGGAGTGGCGTATTCCCTTCCGCAGGTCGGGCACACGGGGAATCTGTCCATGGCCGTGGCGACGCGGTCGTAGGGCAGGGAGCGGAGCAGGGTGAACCTCGGACCGCAGTCGGTGCAGCTGGTGAAGGGGTATCCCTTCCTCCTGCCCTCGTGCAGGTCCTCGAGGCATCTGGCACATATCGCGGTATCGGTGGGGATGGAGAATCCCTCGCCCTTTCCTCCTTCGGATTCGCGGATCGTGAAACCCTCCACATCGGGAGGGATCTCGTAAGGGATCTTCTCGATGGAATCTATCCTCGCAAGGGGAGGGAGATCGGCAAGGAATCTCGACATGAAAAGGTCGCCGTCGTCGATATCGATGGTGACGTGGGAGCCCTCGTTGCAGACGGACCCTCTAAGACCCAGCGCGACGGCTGTACGGTAGACCGCGGGACGGAATCCCACTCCCTGCACAGTTCCCTTCACGATGAGCCGCATTATGGTGTGATGTGCTTACGCCATCATATACCTTAGCGGACTGGTTTAATTTACGTTTGATGAACCGGTCGGAATTTGGAGGTATATTCCGTTTGTCAGCAATTGCGTTTATAAATCTGTAAGGGGGTGCTATACACATGAAGGAAATAACCGAGGATGAGGTTCTTTCGGCAATCAGGGAGAACCCCATGATCTGCACCCGCGCGCTGGTCAAGAAGCTCCGTCCCGAGGAGTTCAGGGACCTGGAGGCGTACAAGGGATACCTCTGCGAGCTGTAGCCCATGCTTACGAAGCTCTGGAAGGACGGCGTCATCATCTCCTCCAAGGTCCAGTGCTGCACCTTCAACCTGAAGCAGTGGCAGATTGCCTGATTCAGCAACAATTCTAAATCGGATACTTCCATACAGGGTCAGAAGGTGTGCATCTTATGGAAGACGCAAGACAAGCACTCAACAAGCTGAATATGCTGATGTACTTCATGTTCGCCCTCATCGGAGTAGGCGCGGCCATGATCATCGTCGGCGTCATGAAAGGCATCCTGTTCCTCTGGATCGCCGGAATCGTCGTAATGTTCCTCTTCCTCGTGTTCGGAATCCCCCTCGTATGGGTCAGGAACTCCGAGAGAAGGACCAATCTCAGGATAGCCGTTTTCATCCTCGGATATGACGACTGTACCATCGAGATGATCTCCGGAAGCTGCGGAATCTCCGTCAACGAGGCCTGGGGCAAGGTCAAGTGGGCCCTCAACGCCGGCTACCTGCCCGGATACGTCATCAACGGAACCCACGTCTGCCTCGCCAAGCTGCTCGACCCCAACCTTCAGGAGCACGCTGTGGAGTGCCCCAACTGCGGTGCGAGCTTCACCTACGTCGGCAAGATCGGACAGTGTCCCTACTGCGGCGACTACTACCCGCCCCAGAACAAAAAGAACTGATCAAACCCTGAGGGCGGGCCTTCCCGCCCTCGACCATTTTTAAGAAAAACCCTCTCTAAGGGGATTCAAAACGTTGATTTTGTGAAACTTTCACAGAAACAGAAGATCAAATTGTGAAAAAGGGGAGGACTCCCGTTGCCGGGAGTCCGGTGAAAGGTTTACTGGATGGCGTCCAGGGATCCGCATCCCTTGGCGCCCTCGATGCAGGAGCAGCCGGAGTCCTCGGAGATCTTGGGGAGACCGAGCTCCAGGAGCCTGAGGACCTTGTCGAGGCACTCGGCCATGGTCTTCATGACCATCTCGATGGTGACGTCCTCGTCCTTCCAGCAGTCGTAGTCGGTGACGGTGGCGAGGGAGCAGTAGCACATACCCAGCTCCCTTGCGAGCTGGCACTCGGGGACCATGGTCATACCGATGATGTCGCCGAACTGCCTGAACATGTTGGACTCAGCCCTGGTGGAGAACCTGGGGCCCTCGATGCACACGTAGGTTCCCTTGGTGTGGTAGGCGATGCCCATCTGCTTGGCGGTGTCCGCGAAGACCCCGTTGAGGAAGGGGCAGCAGGGGTCGGGCATGGAGATGTGGACGGTCTTGTCCATGAAGAAGGTGTAGTCCCTCTTCTTGGTCATGTCGATGAACTGGTCGGCGATGACCAGGTCCCCGGGCCTGAACTCCTCCCTGAGGGATCCGACCGCGCAGGCGGAGATGACGTACTTCACTCCGAGCTTCCAGAGGGCGTACATGTTTGCCCTGTAGGGGACGGAGGACGGGGGGTACTGGTGGGATTTGCCGTGCCTGAACAGGAAGGCGATCTCCACTCCGTTGATCTTTCCGATCATGATGGGGTCGGAGGGCTTTCCGTAGGGGGTGTCAGGGAACTCCTCCCTGATGGTCTCGAAGGTGTCCGGGTTGTAGATACCGGTTCCACCGATGATTGCGATCATAGGCATGCCTGCGGTATCCCAACGATTCTTTATTAAGTGTTTTGGCGATGACCACCCATGGCTGAGCCCGCTAAGAAGAAAGAGACCGAGATGCTGTCCGACGATGAGCTGATGAGGCTCCTTCTTTGCGAGGACGAGGAGTTCAAGGACGAGGGCCGCGACCTCTACATGGACGAGGTCCTGAAGAAGATGAGGAAAGACCTGGGCACCGAAGAGGACAAAGACCCAGACACTCAGTGAGGGATCGTTTTGGATTTCAATTTCTACGTTCCTGCCAACATCAGGTTCGGCAGGGGTAAGGCAGACATCATAGGTTCGGAGGTCGCCCGCTACGGGAGGAAGGCCTTCGTGGTCACCGGCAAGAGCTCCGCGAAGACCGGACTGTTGGAGAGGGCGTTGAAGCAGCTGGAGAACGAGGGCGTGGAGTACGAGGTCTTCGATAAAGTGTCGGAGAACCCCCTAACCACTACCGTGGAGGAGGGCGCCGCGCTCATCAAGGAGACCGGCTGCGACTGCATCCTGTCGATCGGAGGCGGAAGTCCCCTGGACGCCGCCAAGGGCATGTCCCTGCTGGCGAAGAACGGCGGAGACATCGACGATTACATCTTCAAGAGGGCGAAGGGGGACTTCGTTTCCTACCCCATCGTGGCCGTTCCGACCACCTGCGGTACCGGGAGCGAGAGCAACGGCACCGCCGTGCTCACCAACCCCAAGACCAAGGCGAAGAAGGGTCTGGCATATCCGTGTCTCATCGCGAAGAGCTCCATCGTCGACCCGGAGCTCATGGAGACCATGCCCAAGTCGGTGCTCGGTCCCGTGACCTTCGACGCACTGTGCCACTCGATGGAATCCTATCTCAGCCCCCAGGCCAACCCGTTCACCGAGCCCTATTCCGTGGACGCCATGCTGTACCTTGCGAAGTACATGGTCAGGGCCAACGACGACATCCATGACCAAGAAGCGATCGACGGCGTTACACTGGCCTCCACCATGGTGGGTGCGGCCTTCTTCGTGGCTGGGCTCATCGCTCCCCACGGCATGGAGCACCCGCTCTCCGGACTGAGGAACATCAAGCACGGAAGGGGACTCGCAGCCCTCACGCCGGCGATCTACGAGCACTCCACCTCCGGTAACCCGGAGAAGTACGCGTTCGTCTCCCGCATCCTCGGCGGGAAGGACGAGAATGACTGCGGCATGACCATCAGGAGGCTGCTCTCCCGCATCAATCTGGAGGTGTACCTCTCGGACGAGGGATTCACCGAGGATGATGTGGAATGGCTCACCGACAGCTGCATGACCTTATCGAAGGCGAGGTTGGAACTCAATCCCAAACCCTTGGGAAGGGATGAGGTCGCGGAGATTTACAGAGAAGTTCTGTAAGTTCTGAAGGAATCCGATGATACATTTATAAAATCGAAGTGAATAGAAACTTCTATGAATGGGGAGCCTAAGAAGAGTCCTGCTCCAAAGGAAGTTTCGCCTTATGGGGGGCTCGAAGATCTCACTGATGAACAGATTGAGAAAAACATCAGAGATTACCCATATGTTATGGGCAAACTCAAAGAATGCTGAGATGAGTATTGCATTTTAGCCACTGCTCTATTACGGCCCTATCGTATTTACCTGAAGCTACCTCTTTGATGAACAAGAACGTGTTCTCATCATCGTTCAGTTCAAAACCACCGTTTCTTAAGAGAGCTACCGCTAACTGAAACGCGGTTCTTTTGTTGCCTTCTATGAAAGGATGGAAATTGGCGATATAGTCAATCGCCAAGGCAGCTTTGGAGAAACAATCCGGGGCTAGTTCGATCCAATCACAGAAACTTTCGAAGGCCATCGGGTTGATGACTGCATCTTCGAGACCTTTCTCTCTTTCTTCTCCCGATCTAACAACCGCTAAGTGATGTATGCGGAGAATGTGCTGAACGCACCTGTTGTGAGCATCCTGAAAGTCGTGTTTCGAACCCGGTTTTTCTTGCATTTCAGCGGTTTTCCGATTTCAGAGTTTCTTGGTGAGCTCGAAGGGAGTCACGTGGAGTGCCTTGTCGGCCTCCTTCTCGGTGAGTCCCGCTCCCAGCGCGACCACCTTGGCGGCAGCATCGTCCATGAGGTTCTCGGGCTGGTGGGTGTCGGAATCGACGACCATCATGGCCCCTACCTCGTGTGCCATATGGTACACGTGGCCGTTGGTGATGTTGTGTCCCGCACGGCCGGTGATCTCCAATGCGACGCCGTTGTCCTTGGCGATCTGAGCCTCCTCGAGGGTGATGAATCCGGGATGTGCCAGAACATCGATATCGGGGTTCTCTACCGAGGCCCTGTTGGTACCTGGTGCCACCGGTTCGGTGACGGTCTCGCCGTGCACGACGATCCATTTCGCACCGTACTGACGTGCTTTCTTGGCGACCTCTGCGATCTTCCTCGGGGGGACGTGGGTGATCTCCACGCCGGGGATGACCTTGCAGTAATCCTCGCTGAGCTCGCACGCCTTGACGACGTTGGTCACCACCCACTCGACGTTGCTCATGTCGACGTGGTCGGTGATGGCTATCACCTCGTGTCCGAGGACCTGGGCCCTCCTGACGAGTTCCGCGGGGATGAGCTCCCCGTCGCTGTAGATGGAGTGGGTGTGAAGGTCTGCTCTGGGAATCATCTCAATGCCTCTCGCTGAGTTCTGAATATACCTTTCCGAGGTCGAGGTCCTCTTTGACGATTGCCACGAGGGTGTGGTAGATCAGGTCGGCGACCTCTCCCGCCAGGTCGGTCTGGTCGGGGTCGTTCTCGCGGTCCTTGATGGCGAGCACCACCTCGGCCGCCTCCTCGACGATCTTCTTGCACATCTTGGTCTCGTTGTTGAAGAGCTTGCAGGTGTAGCTCTCGTCGCAGGGGTTCTCCTTCCTGTCCTTGATGGTCCTGATGAGCTCGGGCAGGATGGCGGCGGTGTCGTCGGTGCTGCCGTAGACCAGCTTGTTGAAGCAGGAGGGGGTGCCGGTGTGGCAGGCGATGCCCCCGGCCTGGTCGACGCGCACCAGCAGGGTGTCGCTGTCGCAGTCGGCCTGGATGGATTTGATCTTCTGGACGTGGCCGGACTCCTCGCCCTTCTTCCACATCTTCTGCCTGCTGCGGCTCCAGAAGTGGGTGTAGCCGGTCTCGTACATGAGTTTCACGGCCTCCTCGTTGGAGTAGGCCATCATGAGGACCTCGTTGGTCCTGTAGTCCTGGACGATCACAGGGATGAGTCCGTCCTTGTTGTATGTTAGTTCCGGGATATCGGTCATCTTACTTCGATCCCCCTTTCTCTGAGGTAGTCGTGCACCTGCTGAACGGTGCACTCGTTGTAGTGGAATATGGATGCTGCCAGTGCGGCGGAGCAGTCGGTCTTCTCGAACACCTGGTAGATGTCCTCCATGTTGCCGCAGCCGCCGGAGGCGACGACGGGGATGTTGGTGGCGTCCACCACCGCCTTGGTGAGCGGGATGTCGTATCCCTTCTTGGTGCCGTCAGCGTCGATGGAGGTCAGCAGGATCTCTCCCGCTCCCAGATCCTCCGCTCTTCCGGCCCACTCGAGGGCGTCGATGCCGGTGGGCTCCTTTCCGCCTTTGACATAGACCTCCCAGCCCTTCTCGGTGCGCTTGGCGTCGATGGCGACCACGACGCACTGCCTGCCGTACCTCCTGGCGGATTCGGTGATCAGCTCGGGGTGGTAGACGGCGGCGGAGTTCATGGAGACCTTGTCCGCTCCCGCAAGCAGAGCGGCGTGGACGTCGTCGGCGGTCCTGATGCCGCCTCCGACGGTGAGGGGGACGAAGACCCTCTCGGCGGTCTCCCTCACGAGGTCGAGGGTGGTGCCCCTGGATTCCTGCGAGGCCGCGATGTCGAGGAAGGTGACCTCGTCGGCCCCTTCGAGACTGTACTTCTCGGCGAGGGCGGGGGGATAGCCCACGTCCCTCAGGTTGACGAACTCGGTTCCCTTGACCACTTTGCCGTCTTTGACGTCGAGGCAGGGGATGACCCTCTTGGCTAGAGCCAACTCAGTTCACCCTGACCGCGTCTTTGGTGCTGAGGAGCGCCTTCCTGGGTCTGGTAGCCGCGTTGAGCGACTTGCCGAGCGCCTTGAAGGATGCCTCGATGATGTGGTGCTCGTCGAATCCGCGGATCTCCACGATGTGGAGGGTGATGCCGGCAGACATGGCGAAGCTCCTGAAGAAGTGGGCGTAGTTGGGGTCGGGGCAGTCCGCCTCGCAGTAGGGGCGGTCCACCAGGTCGATGGCCACCATGACGAGGGCGTCGTCCATGGGCAGGATGCAGGATGCGGTCCTCTCCACGGGGGCGTCGCCGAGGGCCTGCTTCAATGCAGTTCCTATGGCGATGGCTGCATCCTCGATGATGTGGTGCTCGTTGTCTCCGCTGGCCTCCAGCTTGAGGTCGAAGTCGGCGTACCTGGCCAGGGTCTCGCACATGTGCTTGAGGAACTGGATGTCGCTCTTGACTTCGAACTTTCCGCTGCCGTCGATGTTCAGGTCGACCTTGATCTTGGTCTCGCGGGTGCTGCGTTCGAGTTTAGCTTTTCTTGCGGTCATGGTAATGCCACTTAATGGGCGCACGTATTTTTATAATATGTGCAGGAACCGTCGCGCGCAGGAACTTCTCGCAATCATCTGATGATGACGCTCGCGACACCGGGACATCCGCGTATCTGGGTCATTATGTCGCCGGGGATCGAGCCGTCCGCCACGATGATGAGGTGGGAGTCGGATAGGTCCTGCGGGTCGCTGACCACGGCCTGCCTAACGTTGATCCCGGCGTCGGAGAGGACCACGAGGATCCTGGCCATGAGCCCGGGCACCTGGGCGTCCACGGGGACGATCTCGATGGCCGAGCAGCCGATCTCGCTGGCGGCGTTGGCGAGGAGGAGCATGGACTCCACCCTGGAGAACAGATTCAGGAGTTCTGGCACTTCCATGATGTGGTTGATGGTGGAGCGCACCACGCGCCTGTCCACGTCGATGGCGCGGGCCACGGCGGTGTCGCTCTGCAGAACGGGGCCGCAGTAGGCTCCCCCGTCGTGCACGCTCATACCGAGTTTCAGCATGAGGGTAGCGACCTGCTCTTGGGAGGGGAGGTTCTTAAAATGACGTTTTATGCGGTCCATAGTATAAAAATGTACATTGAGTATAAATAACATACCCTCCGCGGACATGGATGCCCGCGCTTTCTATCGCTACGGATAAATACGGTCGCGGATATGGGCGCGCGACTAACATGGAACCTGCATCCACCAAGGTACTTAGGGACGAAATCGCGGACATCGATGCACAGATCATCGACCTCCTCGCGACCCGCATGGACATCACCGACGAGCTAGCAAAGGCCAAGAAGGCGTCCGGACAGAGCGCATGGGACGACGACGTGGAGAAACGCATCGTCAGCCGCTACAACGAGCTTTGCCAGGAGGTCAACCTCACCAAAGATGAGGCTGACCAGATCGCCAGGCTCATCCTCTCCATCTCCAAGGAGAGGCAGATGAGGATATACAACGAATGAACCCGCAGGTTCCCGCATAATCACGCTAACAGAGGAATTCACATGAGTGGAAAGATAAACGTAGCCGTTCTCGGTGCGACCGGGATGATCGGCCAGAGGTTCGTCCAGATGCTGGAGGACCACCCTTACTTCAACATCGAGGGCCTTTACGCCTCCGAGAGGTCCGACGGAAAGAAGTTCGGAGACGCTCTCAAGGTCAGGGACTACCCCTACAAGCAGGAGACCCTCGACATGAAGATCTCCAAGATGGACCTCGACCATATCGCCAAGAACTGCAGGATCGCGTTCTCCGGAATCCCCTCCGACCTGGCAGGTCCCACCGAGACCGAGCTCGCCCAGAAGGGGGTCGCCGTGTTCACCAACGCCGGATCCCACAGGATGGACAAGCACGTCCCCATCATCGTGCCCGAGGTCAACGTCGCCCAGTTCGACTCCATCAAGGACCAGGACACCTACTCCAACGGAGGATACATCGTTACCAACGCCAACTGCTCCTCCACCGGAATCGTCGTCCCCCTGAAGCCCATCATGGACACCTTCGGACTCAAGCAGGTGTTCGTATCCACCTACCAGGCCATCTCCGGCGCAGGATACCCCGGAGTGCCCTCGCTCGACATCCTCGGCAACGTCATCCCCTACATCTCCCATGAGGAGGAGAAGATGGAGACCGAGATCTGCAAGATGCTCGGAAGCTACGGAAACGGAGAGTTCAAGTACGCCGACTTCAAGGTCATGGCCAACTGTGCCAGGGTGCCCGTCGTCGACGGCCACACCGAGTCCCTGGTGCTCGACCTCGAGCAGCAGCCCACCGTCGAGGAACTCGCCAAGTGCCTGTCCTCGTTCCGCGCGGAGCCCCAGAAGATGGGTCTCCCCTCGGCACCCGAGCAGCCTGTCATCGTCAGGGAGGAGTCCAACCGCCCCCAGCCCATCTACGACGTCTTCGCCGGAAGCCCCGCCAGGGCCAGGGGAATGGCGTCCACCGTGGGAAGGATCGGACAGTCCAACGGCTACTACAAGATGTGGGTCGTCTCCCACAACACCCTCCGCGGCGGTGCCGGCGGTTCCATGCTGAACGCTGAGTACGCTTACAAGAAGGGCATTCTCTGAAACTCCAAACTGCAGGCGCAAGCCTGCAGTACTCTTCATTCCAACTTTCTGAGTTTTCTGAATAAGGTGGCTCTGCTGATTCCCAGTGCGTCGGCCGCTTGCTGAGACGTCATGAATCCGTTCTCCATGCGTCTTCTCATCTCACGGAGGTCCTTATCGGGGATTTCCTTCTCCTTTCTTCCCAATCTGGGAAGCTCGCCTGCATCCCTCATCGTCTTCAGTGCCTTGCGGTTTCCCAGGTACAGTTCCTTCAGCAGGAAGTAAGTCTGGGCCCTGTTGTTCTCATCGATTCTCAGGTCCTTCAGAATCACCGTGTTTCCGGCACAGATGTTCTTCATGATCCTCATCACGGCATCGGGGAATCTGAGGGACAGACCGCTCATGTCGACGGTCTCCGGTTCCGTGTATCTGATGGCATAGAACGAATCCCCGAAGTACCGCAGATCCGTGCGGATAAGCCATTCCAACCTGTTCAGATGATCCATTCCCGCGTTTTCAAGTAAATCGGTGACATCGATGCGGTTCTCTCCGGGAGTTCTCTCGGATATGAAACAGGGGACCATGTCCTTTCTGATGTATTCCCCCTTGCGGAGGTCCAAATCCAATCCGGGGATACCCTGATAGAGCGGAGGGGAGAGCATATCGATAACGGAGTAATCGGGCCGGAATACGTAGGTGTAATGGCCGTCATCCGACGAGATGTAGTCGAGTCTGCAGAGTCTGTACTCTATACCCAGATCATCTTTCAGGCATATGTATGCAGACGTGGTGTTCTCCTTCATGAACCCTCCTCCAGTCTGTTAAAGGAATCCAACAGTATCTTCTCGAACCTGTTCTTGATCATGTGTTTGTAGAACTGTCTGTGGGTGTCGGTGATGAAGCAGGTGTCCTCGATCAGTTCCGAGATCCTGTCAAGGTCGACCCGGGGGACGATTCTTTTCAAAGCTTCATTGCATTCCGGGAACCGCAGGCTGCCTATGACCTCGTGGTACGAACTCTTCTTCCCGCCCATCTTGATCTGTGAGGTGGGGAAGCGGTATACCCGGGCATCAGTCATTTCAGGTGATTCGATGATCCCGGACATTTCCTTATCCGAGTTCATCTGCGGGAACAGACACGAACCGTTATCGAATACGGGTGAAAGACGGTATTGGTTGTCCGTCTTGATGAATCCCCAGTTTCCCCCGTGGCGGTCGTAGTTTCCGAGTAGGGCATCGACCACGAAGATGTCCCAGAACCTCTCTCTGGTTCCGTCTACATCGGTAAGTTTCTTGTTGATATCGATCAGGTGAACTATCTCTTCGTATGTGTACGAATGATGTTCGGACTCGGTGTCGAGCGAACTCTCCCCCACATCGTTGAATGGGACGAACAGCTCGTTCTTCCCCAGGAAGTTCTTGCAAAGGACGACCTCTTCTCCTCTGTACGTGCCGAGCTCTGTTTGCTGTGATGGTATCCCCAGCAGAGAGAATATCTCGGAGCCTAGGTGTTCGGAGACGTGGTTGAATCTGGGCCCGAATTCGGATTTCGTCTGAAACTTCATGATGAATCTCTGACCGTCTATGACGACACCGGTCTTTCTTTCCGAACCTCCGTAGAAAACCGGATCGATCGAAGCAGAGGTGAAATCCATCGGGACCATGCTATCGGATGGTATTGATATTATATAATTATGATACTGTATCAAAATAGTCTCATATTATGATGGTAAAAACGTTTTCAATTAATATTGTCTTCTCAAGAATGAATTGTCTGGGTATTTTGTATATCGTGGTTGCAAACAGCCTTCCATAATCATCTCAGAGCCCGAATTACCGAGTCGGGAATCGCATCGCGTGCGCCCCAGCCCGCGCACGCGAACCTATTTAATAAGGTCGCACATAGGCGCATACGATAAAATGACGGTAAAAATGGCCATTCCCAACAAGGGCAGGCTCAACGAAAGGGCAATCGAACTCCTCACCAAGGCAGGCATCAGTCTCGGTCCCGCCTGGGGCAGGAGTCTCAACATCAAGATCCCCGACCTTGACCTGGAAGTTGTGTTCGTACGTGCGCAGGACATCCCCGTGTTCATCGACTCCGGAGCCGTTGACTTCGGAATCACCGGACAGGATGTAGCCGCCGAGGCAGGCTCCGACCTGGTCCTCGTGCAGAACCTGCACTTCGGACACTGCCGCTTCAGTGTCATCGTCCCCGAGGAGAGCAATTACAAGGATGTCTCCGACCTCAAGGACGGTGTCCGCGTGGCCACCACCTTCACCAACATCACTGGGAAGTACTTCGAGCAGCAGGGCATCAAGGCGAGGATCGTCCCCGTCCAGGGAGCGGCCGAGATCATGCCCTACCTGGGAGTCGCCGACATCATCACCGACCTCGTAGAGACCGGAGGTACCCTGAGGACCAACCACCTTCGCGAAATCGCCACCGTCATGGTTTCCGATGCGTGCCTGTTCTCCTCCGAGAAGGCCCTCGCCGACCCCGTCAAGAAGTCCAAGATCGAGGAGATCAGCGACGCCATCAGGTCCGTCCTCGACGCCGACCAGAAGAAGTACGTCATGGCCGATGTGCCCAAGGAGATGCTCGGCAAGGTCGAGTCCATCATCCCCGGCATCGGAGGGCCTACCGTTCTCAACATCGCCGGCAACGACAAGATCGTCGCGGTACACGCCGTGGTCTCCGCCAAGGACACCTACCAGGTCGTTAGGGACCTGAAGAAAATCGGCGCCACCGGCATCCTCACCATGCCCATCGAGAGGATGGTGGAGTAAGATGGACCGCAGCTCGATGAGGAAGAGCGTACAGAAACTCACCATGTACTACAACCCCAAGGTGGGGGACGCCCTCAGGATGGACACCAACACCAACGTCCTGGGCTCCAACCCCGCCGCGGCGGAATACCTGAAGCACCTGGACCTCAACCTGAACGGATACCCCAACACCTACTCCGACGGTCTAAGGACCGAGCTCGCCAGGCTGTACGGCCTCAAGATGGAGAACTTCGTCGCCGGCAACGGTTCCGACGAGATCCTCAACACCATCTACACCACGTTCACCGAGCCCGGGCAGGTGTGCACCATCCCCGTGCCCTCCTACAGCCTGTACTCCTACTTCGTGGACCTCGCCTCGGGAACTCTGAGAGAAGTCGAGCTCGACGAGGAGTTCCAGCTCGATGTGGACGAGATGGCGGGGAAGGGGGCTGCCAACAAGGGCATCCTCATCATGCCCTCGCCCAACAACCCCACCGGCAACTGCTTCAGGCAGAAGGACATCGAATCCATCCTCGCCAAGCACGAGGGAATCGTCATCCTCGACGAGGCCTACTCCGAGTACGCCAGGCAGACCATGGTGGACAAGGTTGACGAGTTCGACAACCTGATCGTGTGCAAGACCTTCTCCAAGGCCTACGCCATGGCCAACCTCAGGGTGGGCTACTGCGCCACCAACCTCAAGGTGGCCGATATGCTCAACTCCGTGAAGGTCCCCTACTCGCTCAACTCCGTCTCCGAGGGAGCGGCCATCGCCGCCCTGAAGGACCAGGACTTCGTGAAGAGGAGCGTCGACATGGTCGCCGAGCAGAGGCCCAAGCTCTTCGCCAAGCTGAAGGATCTCGGTTTCGAGCCCTACCCCTCGGATTCCAACTTCATCCTCGCCAGATCCCCCATCGACCACGTGAAGATGATCGAGGGCCTGAAGAAGAGGAACGTTCTCATCCGCGACTTCGGAAGCAAGAGGAGGACCGAGAACTGCGTCAGGATGACGATCGGCACCGAGGAACTCAACAAGATAATGACAGACGCCATCGAGGACGTCCTGAGGGAGGAGAAGAGATGAAGATGCTCATGGCCGACTACCAGGTCGGCAACCTGCACTCCATCAGGAAGGCATTGGAACTGGCCGGTGCCGAGGTGGAGATCGTCACCGATATGGAGAGGCTGCTCGATGCCAAGTGCATCGTGTTTCCCGGAGTGGGTGCCTTCGACTGCACCGTGGCCCCCATCGACCCCCTGTCCAAGAAGATTAACGAGCGCCTGGAGGCGGGAGTGCCCTGCCTCGGAGTGTGCATCGGGACCCACATCCTGTTCCCCTGCAGCGACGAGGGGCAGCTCACCGGAGTCAGCTTCTTCGACGGCAAGGTCCGCAAGCTGAAGTCCCGCACCGTCCCCCACATGGGATGGAACACCGTCGAGGGGAAGGATCCCCTGATGGAGGATGTGCCAGATAACCACTTCTACTTTGCGCACTCCTACTACTGCGACCCCGCCGACAGGGATGTCGTCAAGGGAACCACCGAATACGAGGGATTCGAGTTCGCCACCCTCATGAGGAGGAAGAACGTCGTCGCGACCCAGTTCCACCCCGAGAAGAGTGCCGAGTCCGGACTGAAGTTCCTGAAGAACTTCGTCTCCTTCGCGGAGGACAAAGCATGATAGTCATCCCCGCTGTAGACGTGCTCGACCACAAGGTGGTGCAGCTGGTGGGCGGCATGCCCGGCAGCCAGCAGGTGGTCCTCGAGGATCCCTTCGAGGTGGCCATGGACTGGGTCGCCAAGGGCGCACCCTACCTCCACCTGGTGGATCTGGACGCTGCCTTCGGCAAGGAGGACAACTCCGACGTATTCTGCAGGATCATCCGCGAGGCCGGAGTGCCCGTGGAGGTCGGAGGAGGAATCCGCAATGAGGAGCAGATCGCCAAGTACGTCAAGGCGGGAGCCGAGAGGATTGTCGTCGGCACCAAGGCCGTCACCGACACCGAATGGCTGAAGGAGATGGCCAACAAGTTCCCCAACAAGCTGATGCTGGGACTTGACATGAAGGACGGCAAGATCGCCATCAAGGGATGGCAGGAGTCCGCCCCCATCGCGCTCGAGCAGATGTTCAGGATACTCGAGACCGTCCCCGTGGTCGCCGTGCTCCACACCGACATCAACGTGGAAGGACAGCAGGGCGGCATCAACAGGGAGAGGGTCGACAGGTTCTGCAAGGACTGCCCCGTGACCGTCATCATCTCCGGAGGGGTCACCACCGAGGAAGATGCGAAGGCGGCCGCCAAATCCGGAGCCGGAGGCGTCGTCGTGGGAATGGCCCTCTACAAGGGTACCATGAAGCCCTGGACCTTCGGACGCCCCTGGGTTGCCGAGTGAAGCGTCCTTCTTCTAGGCTCATGCCGAGGTTAACGAAGAAAATCCGTTTTCCATCAATTGGTTACAATTTAACGGGAATCCCCAATTTGTAAATTCTGCCAAAAACGAATGTGCCAGATAATCTGACAAAAAGAAAAATCGGGGATTACTCCCCGGGTTTTCAGCGCTTCTCGAGAGGGACGTACTCCCTCTCCTTGGCGATGCTCACGTAGGCGGGACGGATGATCTTGCCGGAGCTGACCAGTTCCTCGATCCTGTGGGCGCTCCATCCGCTCGCCCTCGCGATGGCGAAGAGCGGGGTGTAGAGCTCCTCGGGGATGCCGAGCATCCTGTAGAGGAATCCGCTGTAGTAATCCACGTTGACGCAGACCTTGATGGGGGACTTCCTCTTGGTGGCGATCACGTCGGGAGCGAGCCTGGCGACCCTCTCGTAGAGGTCGAGCTCCGCGTCGCATCCCTTCTCCTTGGCCATCTTGTAGACGAACTGCTTGAGCTGCTGGGCCCTGGGGTCGGAGATGGAGTACACCGCGTGACCCATTCCGTAGATGAGTCCCTGGCGGTCGAAGGCCTCCTTGTTGAGGATCTTGGAGAGGTAGTTGCTGAGCTCCCCGTCGTCGGTGGGGTCGATGACGTTGGCCTTGATGTCATCCATCATCTGCACCACCTTGATGTTCGCGCCTCCGTGCTTGGGGCCCTTCAGCGAGAGCAGGGCGCCGGCGATGACGGAGTAGGTGTCGGAACCGGCGGAGGTGATGACGCGGGTGGTGAAGGCGGAGTTGTTGCCTCCTCCGTGCTCCATGTGGATGATGAGGGCGTTGTCCAAGGCTTCCGCCTCGGTGGCGGTGTACTTCCCGTCGGGACGGAGCATCATGAGGATGTTCTCCGCCATGGAGAGGGTGGGGTCGGGCCTGTGGATGATGAGGCTCCTGTTGCAGTCGTAGTGGCTGTAGGCGTGGTAACCGTACACCGCGAAGAGCGGGAGCGTGGCGATGAGCTTCATGCACTGCTTGAGGACGTGGGGGGTGGAGACATCCGTGGGGTCCTCGTCGTAGGCGGCCATCTCGAGGACGCTGCGGGCCATGGTGTTCATGATGTCCTTGCAGTTCTGCCTGAGGATGACGTTCTTCACGAAGTTGTTGGGGAGCTCCATGTTGGAGCGCAGGGCCTGCTAGTACTGGGGCAGGTCGGCGCAGTCGGGGAGCTCTCCGAACAGGAGGAGATAGGAGGACTCTTCGAAACCGCACCTGGGGGTGTGCTTCCCGACCAGGTCCTCGATGGCGTATCCGCGGTAGGCGAGGACTCCCTCCATGGGGACCCTCTGTCCGTCGACGGTCTTGTAGCCGTCGAGCCTGGAGATCCTGGTGATCCCGGTGACGACTCCCTTGCCGTTCTTGTCGCGCAGCCCCTTCTTCACGTCGTACTCGGTGTAGAGTTCGGCGGGGATCTGCCCGTTCTCCTCACAGATTTTCGCCTTATCGATGTAGTATTGGTCATGATCGGCCATGACGAGCCTCCTCCTAGCAGACCAGCACAAGGCCTGCTTAAATGCGCGCTATAAAGAACAAAGTAAAAAAGTGTTGCCCGCGGACCCATGCCCGCGGGCCAGTTGTCAAACCCCGACGTTCAGACGAGACCGTGGAAGTCCTGCATGGATTTCACGCCGATCTCGTGCTCCTTGGCGACCCTGATGGCGCCCGCCGCGATCTTGGCACCGTTGATGGTGGTGACGTAGGGGAGCTCCAGCTCGACGGCGAGCCTCCTCATCCTGTGTCCGTCCCTCACGGCTCCGGAGTGGTTGGTGGGGGTGTTGATGACCAGGTTGATGGCTCCGTCCCTCATCAGTGAGGTGGCGTTGGGCTTGAGCTGCTCGTCGTGCTTGAAGACGGCCATGCATCCCACCCCGTGCTCCTTGAAGTAGGTCGCGGTTCCCTTGGTGGCGTAGATGTTGAATCCCATGTCGCGGAGGGCCTTGGCGATCTTGCAGGCCTCCTCCTTGTCCTGGTCGTTGACGGTGAAGTACACCCCGCCCTCCAGGGGTAGCTGGGATCCGGCGGCCTCGAACGCCTTGTAGCAGGCGGTGTCGAAGTCGGCGTCGATTCCCATGACCTCTCCGGTGGACTTCATCTCGGGGGTGAGGATGGAGTCGACTCCGGGGAGCTTCAGGAAGGGGAACACCGACTCCTTCACGGCGAAGTGGTCGATGGCCCTGTATCCCTTGAGTCCGAACTCCTTAAGCTTCTTGCCGAGCATCACCTTGACGCCGATCTTGGCGAGCGGTATTCCGGTCGCTTTGGATATGAAGGGGACGGTTCTCGATGCCCTGGGGTTCGCCTCGATCATCCATATCTCGCCGTTCTTGTAGGCGAGCTGGAGGTTCATGAGACCGATGGTCTTGAGCGCTAGTGCCAGACGTGTGTTGAGGTCGACGATTTCATTAATCGTTTTCTGAGGGAGCGAGAAGGGCGGGAGGACCATGGTGGCATCCCCGGAGTGGCATCCGGCGTATTCCACGTGCTCCATGATTCCGCCGATGTACACATCTTCGCCGTCGCAAATCGAATCGACATCTATCTCGATGGCGTTGGTGAGGTACTTGTCGATCAGGACAGGGTGGTTCCTGGAGACTTTGACTGCCGTTTCCATGTAAGTCTTCAGCTCATCCTCGGAGTAGACGATCTCCATTCCCCTTCCGCCGAGGACGTAGGAGGGTCTTACAAGCACGGGGTATTCGATTTCCGCCGCGATGGAACGGGCCTCCTCGTAGGAATAGGCGGTTCCCGATGGAGGCTGCTTGATTCCGAGCTGCCTCATGAGATCGGTGAACCTTCTCCTATCTTCGGCGACATCCATCTGATCGGGGGTGGTTCCGAGTATCTGGGTCTTCGTTCCCTTTAGGCCTTTCTCGAGGTCTATGGCGAGGTTCACGGAGGTCTGTCCGCCGTACTGGCAGATGACTCCGTCGGCGTCCTCCGCCTTGATGACGTTCAGCACATCCTCGAGGTCGAGGGGCTCGAAGTACAGCCTGTCGGAGATGTCGTAGTCGGTGGACACGGTCTCCGGGTTGTTGTTGATCATGATGGCCTCGCAGCCCTCCTCCTGGAGAGCCATGACGCCGTGTACGCAGCAGTAATCGAACTCGATTCCCTGTCCGATCCTGATGGGTCCGCCGCCGATGATGACGACACGTTTCTTCTTCTTGGGATAGTTCGATTCGGAGGATACGCCCTTGTAGGTCGAATAGAAGTAAGGGGTCTCCGCAGCGAACTCCGCGGCACATGTGTCGACCATCTTGTAGCGGGGCAGGATGCCTGCCTTCTCCCTCTGCTCCATGATCTTCCACTGGTCGGTGTTGGTGAGCCTGGAGATGGTCTCGTCGCCGAAGCCCATGCATTTCGCCTCCTTGAGGAGGGAATCGGTGAGCTTCTCGAGCCTGAGCCTCTTCTCCATCTCGACGATGTTCTTCAGCTTCCTGACGAAGAAGATATCCCACTGGGTCTCCTTGGCGATGTCCTCGGGGGACCAGCCCATCCTGAGGGCCTGTCCGATGGCGAAGATGCGCCTGTCGGTGGCATGCTTGAATTCCTCATGGATCTCGGCCTCGGTCATCTCGACGGGGTCGAGACCGTCCACGCCGATCTCCAGGGACCTAAGTCCTTTGAGGAGGGCCTCCTCGAAGGACCTGCCCACGGACATCATCTCCCCGGTGGATTTCATCTGGGTGCCGAGGTGCCTGTCGACGGTCCTGAATTTATCGAAGGGCCACCTGGGGATCTTCACGACAACGTAATCCAGAGTGGGTTCGAATGCGGCGTAGGTGTTGCCGGTGATCTTGTTGGGGATCTCGTCGAGGGAGTAGCCCACGGCGATCTTGGTGGCAACCCTCGCGATGGGGTAGCCGGTAGCTTTGGAAGCCAACGCCGAAGACCTGGAGACACGGGGGTTGACCTCGATGACGCGGTAATCCCTGGTGACGGGGTCCAATGCGAACTGCACGTTGCATCCTCCCTCGATGCCGAGGGCGCGGATAATCTTGAGCGAGGCGGTCCTGAACCTCTGGTGCTCCCTGTCGGACAATGTGAGACACGGGGCGCACACGATAGATTCCCCGGTGTGGATCCCCATGGCGTCGAGGTTCTCCATGTTGCACACGATGATGCAGTTGTCCTTGCCGTCCCTCATGACCTCGTACTCGAACTCCTTCCAGCCGAGGATGGATTCCTCGATGAGCACCTGGTGGATACGGCTGTAGGCGAGGCCTCTGGCACATATCTCGCGCAGCTCCTTCTCATCATAGGCGATACCTCCTCCGGTACCGCCGAGGGTGAAGGCGGGCCTTACTAGGACGGGGTATTTTCCGATGTACTCCACGGCCTTGAAAGCCTCCTCGAGGGAGTTGGCGGGCATGGACTTCGGGCAGGGCTCTCCGATGGCCTCCATGGCCTCCTTGAACAATTCCCTGTCCTCGGATTTCTCGATGGCGTCGGGCTGCGTTCCCACGAGGACGGCGCCGAGCTTCTCGAGGTATCCTTTCTCTGCGAGCTCGGAGCAGATGTTGAGAGCGGTCTGACCTCCCATTCCGGAGATGATGCCGTCCACCCCTTCCTTCTCGATGATCTTCGCCACGATTTCAGCGGTCATCGGTTCGATGTAGACCCTGTCGGCGGTGTCGGGGTCGGTCTGGATGGTGGCGGGGTTGGAGTTGACGAGAACCGTCTTGTACCCTTCCTCGCGGAGCGACCTGCAGGCCTGCGAACCGGAGAAGTCGAACTCGGCCGCCTGTCCGATGACGATCGGACCGGAACCGATGACCATGAGCTTCTTGTAGTCCTTCCTCACAGGCGTCCCTCCCTGATGACCTTGCCGAACTTGTCGAACAGGAACGTGGTGTCCCACGGTCCCGGCGATGCCTCGGGATGGTATTGGGCGGTGTAGATGGGGAGGTCCCTGTGCCTCATGCCCTCCACGGTGCCGTCGTTGACGTTGAACTGGTCTGCGATGAGTCCGGTGCCTTCGAGGGAGTCCTCGTCCACGGCGAATCCGTGGTTCTGCGAGGTGATGTACACCCTTCCCTCGTACATCACGGGCTGGTTGCATCCGCGGTGTCCGAACTTCATCTTGTATGTCTTCCCGCCCATGGCGATGGCGGTGAGCTGGTTGCCGAAGCAGATGCCGAACAGGGGAAGCTGCTGAGCGAGTTCTTTGATGGCGACCACGGTGGTCTTCTGGATGATCGGGTGGGAGGGGTCTCCGGGGCCGTTGGATAGCTGTACGCCCTGGATCCTCTTGCCGTTGAGCCTGTACTCGGTGATGACATCGGCGGGGGTGTCGTAGGGGAACATGACGACGTTGTACCTGTCGCGGAGTTCCTTCAGGATGCCGTCCTTCTCTCCGCAGTCGAGGAGCCCTACGGTGATCTCCTTGTTGGAATCGAATTCCATGATCTCCTTGCAGCTGACCTCCCCGACCAGGTTGCCCTCTGATGGCGCGGGGGCCTTCCTGATCTTCTCGATGAGGTCGGGTATGGAATCCTCGTCCTCGGTGATGGCTCCCTTGAGGGTTCCTCCGTTCCTGATTTTGATGACGAGGTCCCTGGTGTCCACGCCGGAGATGCCGGGGACTTTGTAATCTTTCAGGAACTCGTCGATGGTCTTGCCGGCGTACATGTCCGATGGTTCTCTGCAGTACTCGCTGCAAACGAGGGCCCTTGCGTGGACGCCTGCCGACTGGTGGAAATCGTCGATGGTCCCGTAGTTCCCGATGAGGGGGAACGTCATGACGAGGATCTGTCCTTTGTACGAAGGGTCGGTGAGACTCTCCTGGTAACCGCACATGCCGGTCGCGAAAACAACTTCTCCGAAAGCTTCCGAGCGGTATCCGAAGGGTTCGCCTTCGTAGACCGTCCCGTCCTCGAGGACCAAGTAACTTTTTGCCATCGGGGAATTAACCATCAAAAAACAGTATTTAATAGGTGACCGTCCCGAAAAACAGGCTTAGATATACCTTGTCAGAAATCCGACAACGGTTGTTTTTTCCTGTACAAATGCTCACAACGGCAATTTGGAACAAGTTGAATCAGCCATAATCATCGGATGGTGCAGATTACAATCTGTACGTGGACCTTTCGCTCAATCGAGGATATCGAGATAGAGTTCGTAGTACAGTTTTGACACATTGAAACAATCTGTCGCAAGAAGTCTGCCGATTTTTTTCACGAAGGATTCCGGAGGGAGATCGAGGCGTTTGTTTACACGTATTGTCGAGGGTTTCAGTAATCCTGCTCTTTCCCAGTCGATGATTTCATACTCACCGAAGTAGTCTTTTCTTGGCCCATGGGAAGTTATTTTCAAAGAGAGGATGTAGCAGCGCGTTCCGTCGATAATCAACACCGGGCGGATTTTGAAACCTGTTCCCTCTTCGAATTCAACTTTTGCGAGCCAGATATCCCAGCGATTGAACTCAGATGAGTCTCTCATAGATGTCATCCTCGGGATTATCCCACTCTTTGGGTAGGACATACAATCCTGTTTTAGGATTAATTCTTCCTGCTTCAGGCAGTTTGGAGATGATGCTAGATAATGCATCTTCCTTAACTTCAATTTTGAAAGGTATAGCCTGCTCCATTACTGCTTGGTGAAGGAACATGTTGATTGCAGCAATGGTAGATATTCCGAATTTGGAGAACAGAGCATCGCATTGTTCTTTGAACTCCGAGTCCGTTCTCAGTGTGATGCTTGTTTGTGACATAGTTGATAATATTCATTCATTTATTTCAATTTTATCAGCAAATATGCAACAAATGAATGCATTTTGTTATTCTGTGCTGATTGTAGAGTAAGCAAGAAAACCAGTCGAAGACAATGTGAAAAAAGATGGCCCTCCGGCATGTGCCAGAGGGCAGGAATTTGTTTAGCGGACCAGGGTGTGGAAGTCCTGCATGGACTTGACACCCATCTGGTTCTTCCTGGCGACGCCGATGGCTCCGACGGCGATCTTGGCGCCGTTGATGGTGGTCAGGAAGGGGATCTCGAGCTCGACGGCGAGCCTCCTCATCCTGTGTCCGTCCCTCACGGCTCCGGAGTGGTTGGTGGGGGTGTTGATGACCAGGTTGATGGCACCGTCCCTCATCAGGGAGGTGGCGTTGGGCTTGAGCTGCTCGTCGTTCTTGAATACCGCGGTGGTGTCGACCCCGTGCTCCTTGAAGTAGGTCGCGGTTCCCTTGGTGGCGTAGATTTCGAATCCCATGTCCTTCAGGTCCTTCGCGATCTTCACGGCCTCGGGCTTGTCGTGGTCGTTCACGGTGAAGTACACTCCGCCCTCGGTGGGGAGGATCTGTCCCGCGGCGGTGAACGCCTTGTAGCAGGCGGTGTCGAAGTCGGCATCGATACCCATGACCTCTCCGGTGGATTTCATCTCGGGGGTGAGGATGGAGTCGACTCCGGGCAGCTTGAGGAAGGGGAAGACGGACGCCTTGATGGCGTAGTGGTCGATGGACCTGTAGCCCTTGAGTCCGAAGTCCTTCAGCTTCTTGCCGAGCATGACCTTGACGCCGATCTTGGCGAGGGGGATGCCGGTCGCTTTGGAGATGAAGGGAACGGTCCTGGAGGCCCTGGGGTTGGCCTCGATCATCCAAATCTCTCCGTCTTTGTAGGCGAGCTGCAGGTTCATGAGACCGATGGTCTTGAGCGCAAGTGCCAGACGGGTGTTGAGATCCACAATCTCATCGATGGTCTTCTGGGGCAGGGAGAAGGGAGGCAGCACCATGGTGGCGTCTCCGGAGTGGCATCCTGCGTACTCCACGTGCTCCATGATTCCTCCGATGTAGACGTCCTCTCCGTCGCAGATGGAGTCGACGTCGATCTCGATGGCCTCGGTGAGGTACTTGTCGATGAGGACGGGGTGGTTCCTGGACACCTTCACTGCGGTGTCCATATAGGTCTTGAGCTCCTCCTCGGAGTAGACAATCTCCATTCCGCGTCCTCCGAGGACGTAGGAAGGCCTGACGAGGACGGGGTAGCCGATGTCGCCGGCGATCTTGGCCGCCTCCGCGAAGGAGTAGGCGGTGCCGGACGGGGGCTGCTTGATTCCGAGCTGCCTCATGAGGTCGGTGAACCTCTTCCTGTCCTCCGCGACATCCATCTGGTCGGGGGTGGTTCCGAGGATCTTGGTCTTGGTTCCCTTCAGTCCCTTCTCGACGTCGATGGCGAGGTTGACCGAGGTCTGTCCGCCGTACTGGCAGATGACTCCGTCGGCGTCCTCCGCCTTGATGACGTTGAGGACATCCTCGAGGTCGAGGGGCTCGAAGTACAGCCTGTCCGAGATGTCAAAGTCGGTGGAGACGGTCTCGGGGTTGTTGTTGATCATGATCGCTTCGTATCCCTCTTCCTTCAGGGACATGACACCGTGTACGCAGCAGTAGTCGAACTCGATTCCTTGTCCGATCCTGATGGGTCCTCCTCCGATGATGACCACGCGTTTCTTCTTCTTGGGGGCGTTGGCCTCGGTGGTCCTTCCGTTGTAGGTCGAGTAGTAGTAAGGGACCTGGGCCTCGTACTCTCCGGCGCAGGTGTCGACCTTGTTGTACACGGGGACGATGCCCGCCTTGTCCCTCTGGTCGAAGATATCCCAGAGGTCCTTGTTGGTGAGCCTGGAGATGGTCTCGTCGCCGAAGCCCATGTACTTGGCCTCCTTGAGGAGGGCGTCGGTGAGCTTCTCGGTCTGGAGCCTCTTCTCCATGTCGACGATGTTCTTGAGCTTCTGCACGAAGAAGGCGTCCCAGGCGGCCTCCTTGGCGACCTGCTCCACGGACCAGCCCTGCCTGAGGGCCTGACCCATGGCGAAGATGCGCCTGTCGGTGGCGTGCTTGAACTCGTCGTGGAGCTCGTCGTCGGTCATCTTGACCGGGTCGAGTCCGTCCACTCCGATCTCCAGGGACCTGAGTCCTTTGAGGATGGTCTCCTCGAAGGTCCTGCCGATGGCCATGACCTCTCCGGTGGACTTCATCTGTGTTCCGAGGTGCCTGTCCACAGTTCTGAATTTATCGAAGGGCCACCTGGGGATCTTCACGACGACGTAGTCGATGACAGGCTCGAAGGCCGCGAAGGTGTTGCCGGTGATCTTGTTGGGAATTTCATCAAGAGTGTATCCGACGGAGATCTTGGTGGTGACCCTGGCGATGGGGTATCCGGTCGCTTTGGAAGCGAGGGCGGAAGACCTGGAGACACGGGGGTTGACCTCGATGACGCGGTAGTCGTGGGAGACGGGGTCGAGTGCGAACTGCACGTTGCATCCACCCTCGATTCCGAGGGCGCGGATGATCTTGATGGAGGACATCTTGAACCTCTGCAGGTCCTCCTCGGGGAGGGTCATGCAGGGTGCGCAGACGATGGACTCTCCGGTGTGGATACCCATGGCGTCGAGGTTCTCCATGTTGCAGATCACGATGCAGTTGTCCTTGCTGTCCCTCATGACCTCGTACTCGATCTCCTTCCATCCGAGGATGGACTCCTCGATCAGTACCTGGTGGATACGGCTGTAGGCGAGACCCCTGGCACATATGTCTTTGAGCTCCTCCTCGTTGTAGGCGATACCTCCTCCGGTACCTCCGAGGGTGAAGGCGGGCCTGATGAGGACGGGGTACCTTCCGATGTACTCCACAGCCTCGAGAGCCTCCTCGACGGAGTTGGCGGGCTTGGACTTGGGGCAGGGCTCGCCGATAGCCTCCATGGCCTCCTTGAACAGCTCCCTGTCCTCGGATTTCTCGATCGCGTCGGGCTGGGTACCGACGAGCTCGCAGTGGAGCTTCTCGAGATATCCCTTCTCTGCGAGTTCGGAGCAGATGTTGAGTCCGGTCTGTCCTCCCATTCCGGAGAGGACTCCGTCGACCCCCTCCTTCTCGATGATCTTGGCGACGGTCTCCGCGTTCATGGGCTCGATGTATACCCTGTCAGCGGTCTCGGAGTCGGTCTGGATGGTGGCGGGGTTGGAGTTCACCAGGACGGTCTTGTATCCTTCCTCGCGGAGGGACCTGCAGGCCTGGGATCCGGAGAAGTCGAACTCGGCTGCCTGTCCGATGACGATCGGACCGGAACCGATGACCATGAGCTTCTTGTAATCTTTCCTCATAAGCGTCCCTCCTTCACGGCCTTGGCGAACCTGTCGAAGAGTATCGAGGTCTCCCAGGTCTCGGCGGTGGTCTCGGGCTGGTACTGTGTTGCGAATACAGGCAGCTTCTCGTGCCTGATGCCCTCCACGGTCTTGTCGTTGACGTTGAACTGGTCCGCGACGAGTCCGGTTCCCTTGAGGGACTTCTCGTCGATGGCGTAGTTGTGGTTCTGCCAGGTGATGTAGGTCCTGTTCTCGTACAGCACGGGCTCGTTGGCTCCGTGGTGTCCGAACTTCATCTTGTAGGTCTTTCCGCCGAATGCGAGGGCGATGACCTGGCACCCGAGTCCGATTCCGAACACGGGGAGTTTCTCGGCGAGCTTCCTGACGTTGGGGATCACCTTCTCCGTGATGGCGGGGTGGGCCGGGTTGCCCGGTCCGTTGGAGAGGTGGACTCCCTTGATCTGCTTGCCGTTGAGCTTGTAGTTGATGATGGTGTCCGCATCGGTGTCGTAGGGGAAGGCCACGACGTTGAACCTCATGCGGAGCGCCCTGATAGTGGCCTCGGTCTCTCCGAAGTCGAGCAGGGCGACGGTCTCTGCCTTGCCTTCGTCGAACTCCTTGACGGATTTGCGGCTGACCTCTGCCACGAGGTTCTCCTCGTCGGGACGGGGCATCTTCCTGAGCTTCTTGATTAGCTCGGGAATGCCTTTCTCGTCCTGGGTGACGGCACCCATCATGACACCGTTGTCCCTGATCCTCAGGGTTATGTCCCTGGTGTCCACGCCGGTGATGCCGGGGATCTTGTTGTCCTTCAGGAACTGGTCGAAGGTCTTGCCGGGGTACATGGTGGAGGGGTGGGTGCAATACTCCTTGCAGATCACGGCCGACGCCTGTACCTTGTCGGATTGGAACCATTCGTCGTGGATCAGGTAGTTGCCGATCAGGGGGAAGGTCATGACCACGATGTTGCCTCTGAAAGAGGGGTCGGTGAGACTCTTCTGATAACCGCATTCTTCGGTCGTGAAAACGACTTCTCCGAAAGCCTCGGTATCGTATCCGAAGGAAGTTCCTTCATATACGGTCCCGTCGTCAAGGACTAAGAAACTTTTTGCCATCAAAGTTTCAACGATTCCTAGTATCTATATAATGCGCGCGGGCGGTAAAAAACACCCCTAAATATAGGGTGTCTGAAATCCGACAAGAGCCCGGAGAGGAGGTTGGTTTTTCGGGTCGTTCCGAGCGGTGGCGGTCGCCCGGCGGTGCGGACCGTAGGTCGGACGCCCGGTCGCGGTCACAGGAGCGGGGCCATGTAGATCGGGAGATAGGTGATTTTGCCATCTGTTTGGATGTCCGCGGAGTGAACCACATACACTTTTCCAAGTCTGGCACTATACTTGTCCATGAACCTGTCAAGGGATTTGTGTTTGGTGGATCTGGCGGATTTCACTTCTACGGGGATAAGTTTTTTCTTTTTCACGAGGATGAAGTCGACCTCGCAGAGATGCTTGTCATCATGCTCCAAGTAGAATTCGTGGAAGTACAGGCGGTGTCCTGCGGACACGAGTTCCTGCGCTACCATGTTCTCGAAAAGCATACCTTCGTTGATGGAGAGGTCGGACTTCGCCAGACTCACGAATACGGATTCATCCACGATGCCTGTATCGAATGCCAGCGTGATTAGGAGTCCGGTGTCGAGGAGATATGTCTTGAATCTTCTGAAATCGTTGTTCAGGTTCATGGCCGGATTAGGATCCGTGTTCGAGAGGCACATGTTAATGATTTTGGATTCGCTCAGCCAATCGAACTGATACTGGAGTTCCTCGGTCAGTCCTCCTGCAACAGCGTCTCCCGGTCTGAACACTTTGTTACGTGCGGCCAGCCTGCTGGGGATACTTTCGAAGATCTTCTCGGTTATGACTCCTTTTTCGAGATTCTTGTGCATATCCGCCTTGTAAAGTGCGATAATCTGGCGTTTGATTTTTTCTGAATCCCTTATGTCGTGTTTCTCGAGGTATGCAGCAACGGATGCGGGCATGCCCCCGGTAATCATGTAAAGCCTGTACTTTTCCAGAAGTATGCTATGGACCGTGTTGCCGAAAGGTTCGAGAGACCGGAAATGTTCACGGATGAGGTCCATGGTATTCTCGTCACCGTTGGCCCATAACCATTCCTCGAAATCCATCGGATACATCTGTATGGGTTCTTCTTCGGAGGGGATGGTGATATCCTTCACATTTTCTTTGAGAGAGATGAGGGAGCCGGTCTCTATGTAATCGTACCTGCCGTCCGCCACGAGATATTTGATAAGGGCTCTGGCTTTGGGGTAGTTCTGCACTTCGTCGAACACTATCAGGGACTTACGCGGTTTCAGACTGACCCCGTAAAGAAGAGAAAGATTGGATGTGAGCAGACCCGTGTCGTAACCGTATTTTTCGAACAAATCTATGGTGCCTGGCCTGGGCCTGTTGAAATCAATCAGAAGATAGGAGTCGTATTCGTTCTTTGCGAATTCTTCAACGATTGTGGATTTGCCTACACGTCTTGCACCTTCGATCAGGAGGGCGCTTTTCCCGTCATTTTCTCTTTTCCATTGGGAAATTCTTTGGTATATTTTACGTTTGAAGATACTGGAACTCATACCGTTAATGTAATCTATTAACTTGCTAATATATTTTCCCGTAATAGAATATAGCTCTAAATCAAAGTTTCCCTCATTACGATTTAGGTATAATTGGAAGTTTCCCGCATTAGAATTGGGGCCAGATTAGAAGTTTCCCGTATCAGTCTAAAAACACAAAGCACAATCGTCATAAACCCGCATCAGATATGCCGTATCATGCGCATTCTCGGAAAAGATGCGGGGCGCGGGGAGATAAAGGTCCTCCCCGAGACCGACGACGACATTTGGCACCTCTACAACGTGATATGTGTAGGGGACCTGGTCACGGCCTCCACCACCCGCAGGGACGAGAAGGCGGACGACAAGCTCCGCGCCGAGAGGGCGGAGAAGAAGCGCATGACCCTCGGCATCCGCATCGAGAAGGTCGAGTTCGAGCAGGACAGCATGCGCATGCGTCTTCTGGGTACCATCGAGGAGGGTCCCCAGGACATCGGACAGCACCACACCCTCATCATCGAGGTGGGGGAGCAGCTCCGCATCGGGAAGACCCACTGGAAGAGCACCCAGGTCGAGAGGCTGGAGTCTGCAGTGAAGGACACCGTCAAACCGAGGATCGTCTTCGTATCATTGGATCAAGATGAGGCCACGGTCGCCGTACTGAGAGCGTACGGTCTCAAGGAGATTGTCACCGTCAGGTCCATGCGCTCCGGCAAGCAGTACGATGAGAAGGGGAAGCCCTTCGACTACCATGGGGAGATCATCTCCAAGCTGAGATCCGTGGCCACTCCCGAGATGCCCCTGGTCCTGCTGGGCCCGGGATTCGAGAAGGAGGAGCTGGCGGAGGATATCGCGCATCTGCCCAAGGGCACCTTCGGGCAGGTCTTCGTGCAGCAGACCGGACAGTCCGGCATGGCGGGCGTGAACGAGCTCATCAAGAGCGGTCTCGGCTCCAGGATCCTCAGGGAATCCACCGTGGGTGCGGAGATGGAGCTGGTCAACAGGCTCATGGAGGAGATCGGCAAGAACGGCCTCGCCACCTACGGTCCCGCCGAGGTGGAGTCCGCGGCGGACTCGGGCGCGGTGGAGAACCTCCTCATTCTGGACACTCTTCTCAGGGAGAAGGACCTCGACAGAGTGGTCCACGCCGTGGAGCAGCAGAACGGCACTTTCACGGTCATCTCGAGCGAGCACGATGCCGGGAAGCAGCTCGCGGCACTGGGCGGAATAGCCGCTATTCTCAGATACAAACTCTCCTGAAAACCAATTGCTGGGTCTATCGTTTTTCCGATTCAGCTGCGCCTGAGGTAGGCGATGACCTCGAGGGTCGCGATGATAGCGACACCCGCGATGGCGACCAGCACGTGGGCCCACGGATCTATGTTGTTGGGTGTCAGGAGCAGGGCGAGGAAGTCGAACAGGACGATGAATATCCAACGGTTGACAGTCATCACGAAGCGCAGCAGCCTGGTGAGCTTGGGGCGCGGCCTGAGGGTGCCTGCGGCGACTGCTTTCCTTTGTGAATCCAGGTAGACTCTGAGCAGGAAGTGGAGGTTCTTGACGAGCTGGTGCATGATGGGGACCAGCACCAGGAAGTCGATCAGCAGGACCAATGTGGTCGTGAGATAGAGACTAACGGATTCCGGGGTGTGTTCATTGAAGAACTCTGCCAATCCCGGGGTGGCCAGCACGAAGACGATCTGTACGAGGATCACCAGGACCACGGTGAAGTACAGCGAGGTCATCCTGGTGCGGAAGTTCTTCATGGTCTCCTTGGTGGCGAGGGACAGCCTGTCGTAGAAGTTGTTTCTGCTGGTCGCGAGCCTCATGTAACCTGCGGCCACGGGTGCGGGGGCATGCTTCTCCGCGAAATCGGCAATCTTCTCGGCCTTGGTGTTGAGCAGAGGCAGAGTGATCATGGACATCAGGGCGGCACCTATCACGGACGCATAGAAATCGGCGGTGATGAGGCCGTTGCTGTAGGCCTCCTTGCTGATGATGAAGGCGAACTCACCCATAGCGATGAGGGAGATGGAGCAGTAGAAGGAGAGGCGGAGCGGTTTGTTCCCCGTGAAGTAGGCAAGCATGACGGACCCTCCCTTGAGGACGAAGTATATCAGGTAGATGATGACGATAGTGACGATGTTGTTGGCGATATCCTCGGGTCTGATCAGCAGTCCGATCGAGATGAAGAACATCATCATGAAGATGTCGCGCATGGGCTCCACGTCGCGTTCGATCTTCCTGTGGTCTCCCGACTGGGAGACGATGACACCCATCAGGAACGCTCCGATGGCCATGGACATCCCGATGTACACCGATATGTAGGACAGTCCGAAACAGAGTCCCAGGGATACGACCAGGAGGATCTCCTCCGAGAACTTCTCGCTCACGTAGTCAAGCAGACGGGGGACGAAGATCAGCCCGATCACGATGGCGGTCACCATGAATACGACGACTATGATGAGCATCCATATGAGTCCCAGGAGATCCATGTCGGCCCCCGACATGAGGGGCGACACGGCGCATAGGATCAGGACCTGGGCCACATCTTCTATGACAGTGATGAAGACCAGGGTCTCCACGTCGCTGCGGCTGATACGTTCTTGTTCCGCGAGGACGATGGTGACCACCGCGGTGGAGGAACCGGAGATGATGGCACCGAAGATGATGGCCTGCAGGGCGCTGAGGCCCAGCATGGAACCGCCGACGAATCCGCCGGCCAGCATGATGGGCACCTGGATCATGACGACCATCATGGCGAAAGGACCCATCTTTCCGAGCTTCTTCAGGTTGAGCTCCATACCGATGCAGAACATCATCAGGACCAGACCGAGATCCGCCAGGAAGCTGACGATTCTCTCGGTGTCGGCGTTTTCCCCGCCCCAGTAGTTGCTGAGGATGATTCCGCTGATGATGTAGCCGATGGCGGCCGGCATGTTGAGTCGTTTGAAAATGACGGAACAAACCCATCCGATGAGGAGGAGCATGGTCATGTTCAAAAGTAAAATCGACTCCTCCATTGTGCATCCCCGAAAGGGATAATCGGGGCCTTTACAAAAACGTTACTGCTGTTAAGATTTCCAAAGGAATCTGTATCGGCATTCGAAAACAATATGCTGGGTCTTCCGATCCCGGGCCTTCAGCTGCGCCTGAGGTAGGCGATGATCTCGAGGGTCGCGATGATCGCCACACCCGCGATGGCGACCAGGATGTGCGCCCAAGTGTCGATGTGGTTCGGGGTGAAGAACAGCACCGCGAAGTCGAACAGGATGATGAAGAACCAGTCGTTGACGGTCATGACGAAGCGCAGGAACCTGTCGATCCTGGGGCGGGGCCTGCCGGTACCGGCGGCGATGGCCTTCCTCTCGGAATCGAGGAAGACACGCAGCAGGTACTTGATGTTCATGACGGTCCTGTGCAGGATGGGCACCAGCACCAGGAAGTCCAGCAGCAGGATGAGGGTGGTCGTCAGGTAAAGGCTGACAGATTCCGGCGTGTGGTCGTTGATGAAGTCCGCGAAGCCGGGGGTGGTCAGCACGAAGATGATCTGTACGATGACCACCAGGACCAGGGTGAAGTACAGAGATGCCATCCTGGTGCGGAAGTTTGCCATGGTCTCCTTGGTGGCGAGGGACATCTTGGCGTAGTAGTTCGACCTGGCGACCTCCAGTTTCAGGAAGCCGTTGACCAGGGGCTGCGGGGTGTGGACCTGTACGAAGTTCCCGATCCTCTCGACCTGCCTGCTCACCAGGGGCAGGGCGATCATGGACACCAAGGCGGCTCCGATGATGGACGAGTAAAGGTCGCTGGAGATGATTCCGTTGACGTAGGCCTCCTTACTGATGATGAATGCGAACTCTCCCATGGCCAGCAGGGCGATGGAACAGTAGTATGCGGTACGGAAGGGCTTGTTTCCAAGGAAGTAACCGATCCCCACGGAGCTGCTCATGAACACGAAGTAGATGGCGTAGATGATGAGGATGGTAACGATGTTGTTGATGATGGACTCGGGGGTGATGAGCAGACCGATGGAGACGAAGAACATCATCATGAAGATGTTCTTCATGGGCTCGATCTCGTGCTCGATGCGCTTGTGCTGTTTGGCCTGCGAGACGATGACTCCCATCAGGAAGGAACCGATAGCCATGGACATGCCGATGTAGACGGACATGTACGCGAGTCCGAAGCACAGACCGAGCGAGAGGACCAGGAGTGCCTCCATGGAGAACTTCTCGCTGATGTAGTCCAGCAGTTTGGGCACGGTGATCAGTCCGATACCCATGACACCCACCATGAAGATGATGACGGTGAACAGCATCCAGATGATGCCCATGATGTCCATCTCGCTCCCCGTCATGAGCGGGGAGATGGCGGACAGGATCAGGACCTGCGCCACGTCCTCGATGACCATGATGAAGATGATGGTCTCGATCTCGGCGTGGTTGATACGGTCCTGTTCGGCCAGGACGATGGTGACGACGGCGGTGGAAGAACCGGAGATGATGGCTCCGAGGACGATGGACTGCAGCATGCTGAGGCCCAGGATCATTCCCGCGATGACTCCCGCGGTCAGCATCACAGGCACGATGATCATGACGACCATCATGGCGAAGGGGCCCATCTTGCGGAGCTTCTTCAGGTTGAGCTCCATACCGATGCAGAACATCATCAGGACCAGACCCAGATCGGCCAGGAACTCGACGATCTCATTGGTCTCGCTGGAGAGACCGGACCAATAATTGCTGAGGATGATACCGCTCACGATATAGCCGATTGCTGCCGGCATCTTCAATTTCTTGAAGACGATGGAGCACAGGCCGCCGATTAACAGCAGCATGGCCATGTTGATGAGCAGAACCGCCTCTTCCGTGATGCATCCCCAGCTTTCCTTATATTAAGCCAATTAAAAAAAGTATTGCAGAGACAGATGTCTATTGCGCAGTGCCAAGCACATGATTCGCGTCCCTGCAAGGCGGAACCGGCCGATGCGGAACCCCTAAATGACCGTTAATGTCTGGGTCATGTACTTATCCATACATCGCCGTACGAATAATTTTTTATCTTCGGGAAAATTCAGTGGGATGTTAGTGTCCTCTGGGACAGGTAAAGGAGTCATAAGAAATGGATGGAAAACAGGTTCGTCTTGAAAGAATCATGGACAGGAAGACCGGCCGTGCGGTGCTGGTGCCGATGGATCACGGAATATCCAACGGCCCGATGGACGGTCTCATCGATATGAAGGCGACCGTCGATGCGGTCACCAACGGAGGAGCGACCGGAGTCATCATGCACAAGGGTCTCATCAGGTACTCGTACCGCGGATCCGGAAAGGACGTCGGTCTCATCATGCACCTCTCCGCCTCCACCGATATCGGTGTGTCCGTGAACCACAAGGTCAACATCACCACCGTGGAGGAGGCAATCAAGCTCGGAGCCGACGCGATATCCATCCAGATCAACTTCGGCGACGAGTACGAGCCCGAGATGCTCGAGTCCGCCGGAGACGTCGCCAGGAAGTGCAACGAGTGGGGTATGCCCCTGGTCATCATGGCCTACCCCCGCGGCCACGACGTCAACTCCTTCGACCCCGACCACATCGCCCATGTAGCGAGGGCGTCCGCCGAAATCGGCGCGGACATCGTGAAGTGCTCCTACACCGGCGACATCGACTCCTTCAGGAAGGTCACCAAGGGCGCACTCGCCCCCGTCCTCATCGCGGGCGGTCCCAAGATGGACACCGATATGGACGTCCTGCAGATGGTCTACGACTCCATCCAGGGAGGCGGAAAGGGAGTGTCCATGGGAAGGAACGTGTTCCAGAACAGGAACGTCGAGGGAATCACCAGGGCCATCTCCAAGATCGTCCTCGAGGACTACACTGTCGAGGAAGCCGCCAAGTTCCTGAAGGAATGAACATGGGCGGAAAGAAGATTTTCGTAAGGGCGGACCTGCCCGCGGACAAGGACGACCGCAAGGACCTGGTCACCAACGGACTGGAGTCCGGAATAGTAAATTTCATTCTCCGCAAGGGGGACGAGGCGTTCGAGGACCTCGGCAAGATGGACCAGGTCATCTACTTCGAGAAGGGGAAGCCCGTCTCCGACGACGTGGAGTTCTCGCAGATCGACACCCCCGCCGACCAGGAGAGGGTGCTGAACCTCGTGGGAAAGAAGAAGACCATCATCGTCGAGACCTCCGACTGGACCATCATCCCTCTGGAGAACATGATCGCCAAGTTCAGGACCGCCGGCACCGAGATCCTTGCCGTAGCGAGCAGGAAGGAGGAGGCCGAGCTGTACCTCACCACCATGGAGAAGGGAGTGGACGGAGTTGTCATCGAGACCGAGGACCCACTCGCCATCGGCAAGTTCAGGGATCTGCTCACTGTAAACGAGCCCGTGGAGCTGCAGGAGGTCGAAGTGGTCTCCGTCGAGCCCGTGGAGATGGGCGACAGGGTCTGCGTGGATACCTGCTGCCTCATGAAGCCCGGGGAGGGCATGCTCTGCGGTTCCTACTCCAACTGCCTGTTCCTCGTACAGAGCGAGAGCGAGGCCAACGGATACGTCGCCACCAGGCCCTTCAGGGTCAACGCGGGCGCGGTCCACATGTACTGCATGGTGCCCGGAGGAGGCACCAGGTATCTCTCCGAGATCTCCGCCGGGGACCCCGTCCTCGTCTGCGACAGGAAGGGGAATGTCCGCAGTGCCAGCGTGGGCAGATGCAAGGTCGAGGTGAGGCCTCTTCTTATTGTAACCGCCACCGACGGGAACAAGACCTACAACGTCATCCTGCAGAATGCCGAGACCATCAAGGTCGTCACCCCCAAGGGTTCCGAGAGCGTCACCAAGCTGAAGAAGGGCGATAAGATCCTCGCCCATCTTACCTCCGGAGGAAGGCACTTCGGAATGAAGGTCGAGGAGACCATCACGGAGAAATGAGAATGCGCGTGTGCGCCTCCTACGGCGCCGTCCCCGACGGACCGGCCGACGCCGACATGCACGAGATACGTCTCGACGTGTTCCCGACCGTCCCCCTCTTTGCCGGCACGGACGACATAGTTACCCTCGCCGGCAAGGACATCTCCTGCGTGCCGAAGGGCTTCCAGGGACTGGTGGACGTGGGGGATTCGGATGTTGATATCCCGTACAGGAAGATCCGCTCCGTCCACGATTACGAGAAAACACCTTCCGAGGAGATACTCGCACGCACGCTCAACACCGGCGACCAGGAATTATCGAAATACGCATGCATGGTGAACTCCTTCGCCGATCTTCACAACATTTACATGGCATCCAAACAGGTCTCACGTAAGCACCTCATACTGGGGATGGGGGAGACCGGATGCGTTACCAGGATCAGACAGAGGATCCTGGGCAACGATTTCACCTTCGGATACGTGGGGAAGAAGACCGCGGCCGGACAGCTGTCCGCGGAGGAGATGAAGAGGCTCGGCGACGATTGCAAGATAATCGGCATTGCCGGCCACCCCCTCGGACATTCTTTATCGCCTGTGATGCAGGGCGCCGCCATGGAGGCGGCGGGCATCAACGGGATCTATCTGAAATTCGACTCCCCCGACACGGTGCATCTGGCGGACGTCATCCGCGAGTACGGGATCACGGGAATGAACGTCACCATCCCCTACAAGCAGGACGTGATGGAGCAGATGGACTCCCTGGAGGGTCCCGCCGAGGCCATCGGAGCAGTGAATACGATCATCAACAAGGACGGGAAGCTCGTCGGCACCAACACCGACTGCGCCGGAGTGGTGTTCGCATTCGAGAGGGCAGGAAAGAAGCTGTCCGACTGCGACAAGGTGCTGATCTTCGGTACCGGCGGAGCGGCCAGGGCCGCGGTCTATGCGGCTATGAGGTCGGGCTGCGAGACCTATGTATTGGGAAGGTCCCCCGACAAGGTCGCCAGGATCCGCTGGGATACTGGCTGCGAGGCGGCCGCCACATCCTCTCTGAAAGGTTACGACGCACTGATCAACTGCACCCCCATCGGCATGAACGAGGACTCCGAGTACATGTTCTCCCTGGGCGAGCTGAATCAGGATCTCACGGTCATGGACATGGTCTACAACCGCAAGACCCAGCTTGTGAAATCCGCCGAATCCAAGGGATGCAGGATAGCATCCGGCAGGGATATGCTGGTGGGTCAGGGGGCCAAATCCTTCGAGCACTGGTTCGGCGTATATCCCGACACGGAAGCCATGAGGGAGGCCGTAATGTGAGCGGCATAGGGGAATCGCACGGCTGCATCTCCGTCATAAACGGGATCGTCAACGGAAGGGCGGCGGTGCTGGGAATCAATCTCCTCACCGAGGCCTCGTATTCCGAGATCGGCACCGAACAGTACGTGAAGACCATCGGATCGGAGGATACAGATGATACGCTAGTGCGCATCTGCGTGCGCAGGACGCTCGAGAAGATTGGTGCAGATCCCTCCGCCGGATACCAGGTGAGGATAAAGTCCCAGATACCTCCGTCGAGGGGTCTGAAGAGCTCCTCCTCCGTGTGCAACGCCGTTATCAAGGCGGTGCTCGATTCACATTCCTTCGACATGGACATCATGGACATCATCCGCCTCGGCGTGGAATGCGCGAAGGAGGCCAAGGTCACCGTGACCGGCTCCTTCGACGACGCCTGCGGATGCGAGCTCGGCGGACTGATATTCACCGAGAATTATTCAACCACGCTGATCAGGAGGGAGCCTGCGGACGGCTACGACGTCATCCTCTGCATCCCCGAATACACCAAGGAGAGGGTGCCCCGCGAGAGGTACGAAGCGGTCTCCGGACAAATGGAGGAGATCCAGAGGATCGCCGAGACCGATTACCTGAAGGCGATAACCCTCAACGGCAGGCTCATCGCCGAGGTCACCCACACCGACAACAGCATCGCGGAGAAGGCGCTCGGAGCAGGCGCCCTCGCGGCGGGAATCTCGGGCACCGGCCCCGCCATCGCGGTAATCGCGGAGAAGGGGCACGGGAAATCTATATCTGATGAACTGCCCTGCACCACCATATTAACGGAGACGAGATGATATGAGCGACATCATTTTCAAGGGAGGGGAGGCCAAAGGATACCTCATCCCCACCCCGTCCAAGAGCCACACCCACAGAGCGATCATCATGGCAGCCCTCGCCGAAGGCAGGAGCACCATCACCAACCCCCTCATCTCATTCGATACCGAGGCCACTATGGACGCCGTCAGCGCCATGGGTGCCACCGTCACCAGGGAGGAGGGGCGCATCATCGTCGAGGGAGGGAACCTGCACGCTCCCGAGAAGCCCATCGACGTGAAGAACTCCGGCACCACGCTCCGTCTCCTGACCGGCATATGCTCCTCGCTCGGCGAGGAGGTCACCCTCACCGGGGACGAATCCATCCAGAAGAGGCCCATGGGCCCCCTGCTCGATTCCCTCTCCGCCGCGGGAGTTAAATGCACCTCCAACGACGGCAAGGCACCCGTCACCGTGTGCGGACCCATTACCGGCAACATGTTCACCATCAGCGGAGGGGTTTCTTCCCAGTTCGTCTCATCCCTGCTGATGACCGCCCCCATCACCGGGCAGCCCACCACCGTCAAGGTCACCGGAAACATCGTCTCCGAGCCCTACATCGACATCACCGTCGGGATGATGTCCTGCTTCGGCATACACTTCGAGAGGAACTCCCTGGACGAGAGGCTCATCAGGTTCAACCCCTTCAACAGGCAGGCCAACGCCTCCGTGGAGGCATGCAAGAAGTACTCCGCTCAGCCCCAGAAGTACCAGCCCACGAACTACCTCGTGCCCGGTGACTTCTCCTCGGCTGCGTTCCCGTTCGTGGCGGCCGGACTGGGAGGCAGCGTGACCATCCAGGGACTCGACATCCGCGACCCCCAGGGAGACAGGAGGATCCTGAACGTCCTGCAGGCCGCGGGATGCGCCATCGCCATCGACGGAAAGGAGATCAGCGTCTCCGCAGCGGGAAGACCCAGACCCCTCGATATCAACATGTCCATGATCCCGGACCTGTTCCCCATCGTGGCCGTCCTCCTGGCGACCGCAGACGGAACCAGTAAGCTCTGGGGAGCACCCCACTTGAGGTACAAGGAGTCCGACAGGATCGCCCTCACCGAGCAGATGCTGAAGGCCCTCGGAGCGGACATCACCGCCACCGACGACGGATGCATCATCAAAGGGGTCGAGAGGCTTCACGGCGGAAGGGTGGAGCACCACGGCGACCACCGCATCATGATGGCGGCCGCTGTTGCATCACTCGTCGCCGACGGACCCGTCGTCATGGAGAACGACGGCTGCTGGAACGTTTCCTACCCCGGATTCATCGAGCAGATGAAGAAGATTGGTCTGAAGATCGAGTAAACCTATTATTAAATGAGGGTGCTGGCCCTGGAAATCGGGGTGGCATCCTTTCAAACTCTTCAAGTGAAGAGTTTTGAAGAGTTTCATTTCTTCGGATCATATACGTAGAGCACCCTATGCCCGTTCTTTCCAGAGGTCTTCACCAAACCCATCTCAATTAGTTTGATCAGATCTCTTCTGACTGTGGGCACTGAAGTCTGATATTTGACTGACAATTCGTATTGAGATACAGGTTCTCCGCCCCGAATCATGTCTTTGAGAATCTGGGACTGTCTATAGCTCAACCCAAGATCCTCCACATCCTTCATGGACTCTTTCTGTTCTTTCATCTTTCTCTTAAGGTACGTGTCGAAGACATCTATCGACTCCGAGACCATTTTCAGATTATATCTTATGAAATAGGTGATATCCTCGTTATCAGTCTCCGAAAGCAGATAGGCCATATCGTATCCGTGGCGATGGTTTTTGATGACCTTCGATATGGAGAGGTATTCTACCATGGAATAACCGTTTTTTAGGCAGTACCAGTAGAATAAAGCCCTTGAGACTCTACCATTACCATCAAGGAACGGATGTATGTATGCCACGGTGTAGTGGATGATGATTCCTTTGATAATCGGATGTACGAATTCAGATTCATTGTTGACGTAGCCGCACAGACTTTCTACCATGTCTGCAATCAGCTCATGTTTCACAGGTACGTGATAAGTGACATCTTCATATGCATCACGTACGGCAACGGAATCATCTTCCCTGAACTTACCGGATGTGTCCGGATCCTCCATGAGTCCGTCGGTAACGGTCCGATGGATTTCTTTTATCAATTCGGGGCTGAGCGGTTCGTTCAAACGGCTTTTGATCAGTTGCATCGCACGATAGTTGTTGAGGATCATGCTCTGTGAACGGTCTTTCGGAGGGAGACTCGAACGCAGCAGTTTCTTTGCAATTTTTGTGGTGGTGGAGGCTCCTTCTAATTGACTGGATGCGATGGACTCCTCCATCATGGAACTGACTGACAACATAATCCTTCTTTTGTCATCGATTCCGTTTGAGGTCAGGAAACCCGAAGCTATTCTGGAATTGATCTCGTGGAGCGTACGCTGAGTATAATCATCGAACAAGCTGTAGAATAGTTCCAGATGACTAAGTTTGACTGAATGATAGGCCATGATTCTCATGACCTTCATCATCCTCCAAACCTCCATTCTGCTAGAGTCCCCGAAGTCCCTGTATTTCAAGTCGTCCCAATGGAGATACTTTTCATTGTATTCCTTTGCGTACCTGAGCGTATCAGCTGAGGTCCTAATCGGTTCAGAACCCAGGACGGAGTTGAGATCAGGACATTTTTCAGGGATCTTCATATTGGAAATATGGGCTGTATCATATATTAACTCTTCACATGAAGAGTTTTGAAGAGTTTTGAAGAGTTTCTTAGTTATGGTTCGGCGTACAGTCGTGCCCCCACCCATAAATAGCATGAATGGGTTTTCCGGCCCATGGCAATCGAAGAAGGAACCTGGATGTGGTATCTCGCTACCGAGGCGATGGATTCCCATCTCGTCGGACAGGCAGTCAGGGAGATCTACACCGTCACCCGCATCCGCGGCAACGCGGTCGAAGTGAAGAAGGAGGTCCCCGGACTGAAGGAGCCCGAGACCCTCCACACCATGAAGTCCTACGGTTCCTACATATTCGACATCGACAACCTCTCGCCGATTGCTCAGGAGACCATCGACACCTGCGTCGGGAAGGTGAAGTGCGACGTCTGCAAGCTCATGGCCCGCGACGAGGAGATTACCGCCTACGTGGACAAGAACAACATCGTCTACAGGTACTCCAAGCAGATCAAGAGGGCGGACGGACAGCTCCACACCTACGCCTACGAACTGGTAGCGCTGGGTCTTTGAATTTTTCACAGCTTGAGTTCGACATTTATGGAGGAAACTCCGACAGATTTTGGGAAGAAATACGGTTTTCGGATGGGTCGGTCTCGTTCTCAGTTATCGTTTTCGGGAGGTTCCCGAGAAGTTCATTAACGGTTTCCGGGCCGATTCTAGATAAGTGAGAACGGAATGCCTGTCAAAAGCACCAAAAACAACGGGAATTTTCCCCGCAACGGGCCTGATTTCAACTGTCTGGATCTGCTGAAATCATAAGTGAGAACGAGGCAGGTTTCAGGTGAATGGATAATACTGAAATAACGGCGAGACCGCCCGTACGGAGAAGAGTCCGGTCGTGCAGATTCTCGGCCAGACGGACGGAAGAGAAGGGAGAGTACTTCTCAGGATGGGCAAAAAATGACAAAAACAGGAAAATCCCTTCACTTTCGGTCACTTTCGGTATTTTCGGCGACCTCCCCCTCTTAACTTTATATAGCCGACATCACGTGATTTCACGCATGAAGACGCTGAAGGT